>Ga0180219_1000055_pt1 | contig 171575 bp, 142 predicted proteins | sample eDN3rd30CBELigMG_FD_151338 | JGI IMG/M metagenome (GOLD analysis project Ga0180219, IMG submission 151338) | Enriched Miracle-Growth compost microbial communities from Emeryville, California, USA - eDNA 3rd pass 30_C BE-Lig MG (version 2)... ...
TACTCGATGATGCTAGCGACGACGCCGGCACCGACGGTGCGGCCGCCTTCGCGGATCGCGAAGCGCAGGCCCTGATCCATCGCGATCGGGGTCAGTAGGTTCACCTGCATCGAGATGTTGTCGCCCGGCATCACCATTTCCGTGCCAGCCGGAAGCTCAACCGTCCCCGTCACGTCCGTCGTGCGGAAGTAGAACTGCGGACGGTAGTTCGTGAAGAACGGCGTATGACGCCCACCCTCTTCCTTCGTCAGGATGTACGCTTCCGCCTTGAACTTCGTGTGCGGCGTGATCGAGCCCGGCTTCGCCAGGACCTGACCGCGCTCGACGTCCTCGCGCTTCGTGCCGCGCAGCAGAACGCCGATGTTGTCGCCCGCCTCGCCCTGGTCGAGCAGCTTGCGGAACATCTCGACGCCCGTGCACGTCGTCTTCTGCGTCGCCCGGATGCCGACGATCTCCACTTCCTCGCCGACCTTCACGATGCCGCGCTCCACGCGACCCGTCACGACCGTGCCGCGCCCCGAGATTGAGAACACGTCTTCGATCGGCATCAGGAACGGCTGGTCCTTCGGACGCTCAGGCTGCGGGACGTAAGCGTCCACCGCGTTCATCAACTCCATGATCTTGTCCGCGCCGATCTCCGGATCGCGGCCTTCCAGGGCGGCCAGAGCCGAGCCCTTGATGATCGGGATATCGTCGCCCGGGAACTGGTACGACGACAGAAGCTCGCGCACTTCCATCTCGACGAGCTCCAGCAGCTCCGGATCGTCCACCATGTCCACCTTGTTCATGAACACCACGATCGCCGGAACGCCGACCTGGCGGGCCAGCAGGATGTGCTCGCGCGTCTGCGGCATCGGGCCGTCCGCCGCCGACACAACCAGGATCGCGCCGTCCATCTGCGCCGCGCCCGTGATCATGTTCTTCACGTAGTCCGCGTGGCCCGGGCAGTCGACGTGCGCGTAATGGCGCTTCTCCGTCTGATACTCAACGTGAGACGTCGCGATCGTGATGCCGCGCTCCTTCTCTTCCGGCGCCTTGTCGATCTGGTCGAACGCCAAAGCCTCAGACAGACCCTTGTCCGCCAGAACCTTCGTGATCGCCGCCGTCAGCGTCGTCTTCCCATGGTCAACGTGGCCAATCGTCCCTACGTTGCAGTGCGGCTTCGTCCGCTCAAATTTAGTCTTCGCCATATCGTCTTCTCCGCGGTATCTGCTTAACTCAACTCAACTTGCCTGTTCGGACTCAGCCGGCCAGACGCTCGCGAACTTCCGCCTGCACTGCCGCCGGCAGCTGGGCATAATGATCGAAATGCATGGTGAACTGCGCACGCCCCTGGCTCATGGAGCGCAGCGTGTTCACGTAACCGAACATGTTGGCCAGCGGAACCATCGCCGAGACGACGCGCGCGTTGCCGCGCTGGTCCATCGAATTGATGTTGCCGCGGCGGCTCGACAGGTCGCCGATGATGTCGCCCATGTATTCTTCCGGCGTCACCACTTCGACCCGCATCATCGGTTCGAGCAGAACCGGCTTCGCCTTCATGATGCCTTCGCGGAACGCGGCGCGCGCGGCGATTTCGAACGCGAGCGCGCTCGAGTCGACGTCGTGGTAGGCACCGTCATACAGTTCGCACTTCAGGTCGGTGACCGGGAAGCCGGCGAGCGGACCGGAATCGATGGAGCCCTTGAGGCCCTTTTCAACGCCCGGCACGTATTCCTTCGGAACGTTGCCGCCGACGACGGTGTTCTCGAAGGAGAATCCCGAGCCCGGCTCCAACGGCGCGAACTTGATCTTCACGCGCGCGTACTGACCCGAACCACCCGACTGCTTCTTGTGGGTGTAGTCGATGTCGGTCGGCACAGTGATCGTTTCGCGGTAGGCAACCTGCGGCTGGCCGACGTTCGCTTCGACTTTGAATTCGCGCTTCATGCGATCGACGATGATTTCGAGATGGAGTTCGCCCATCCCTTTGATGATCGTCTGGCCGCTTTCCTGGTCGGTCGCGACACGGAAGGACGGATCTTCCGCCGCGAGACGCGACAGCGCCATGCCCATCTTTTCCTGGTCGCCCTTGGTCTTGGGCTCGACCGCGATCTCGATGACGGGCTCGGGGAATTCCATACGCTCCAGAACGACGCGATTGTCCGGATCGGACAGCGTGTCGCCGGTGGTGGTGTCCTTCAAACCCGCGAGCGCGATGATGTCGCCCGAGCGTGCTTCCTTGATGTCTTCGCGGTTGTTGGCATGCATGAGCAACATGCGGCCGACGCGCTCACGCGTGTCCTTCACCGTGTTCTGGACATAGGAACCGGCGGCGAGCACGCCCGAATAAATGCGAATGAAGGTGAGCGAGCCGACGAACGGATCGTTCATGATCTTGAACGCGAGCGCGGAGAACGGCTCGCTGTCGTCGTTGTGGCGCTCGATCTCGTCTTCGGTACCGGCCTTCACACCCTTGATCGCGGGCACTTCGGTCGGGCTCGGCAGGAAGTCGACAACCGCATTAAGAAGCGGCTGCACACCTTTGTTTTTAAACGAAGAACCACATAGAACAGGAACGAAGGTCAAAGAGATCGCGCCCTTGCGGATGCACTTCTTGAGCGTTTCCTCGTCCGGCTCGGTGCCTTCGAGGTAGGCTTCCATCGCCGCATCGTCCATTTCGACCGCGGTCTCGACGAGCTTCTGGCGGTATTCGGCGGCCTGATCGGCGTATTCAGCCGGGATGTCCGTATAGTCGAACTTCGCACCAAGGCTCTCGTCCCGCCAAACCACAGCCTGCATCTTCACGAGATCGACCATACCGACGAAGTCGGATTCGATGCCGATCGGCAGCTGAAGGACCAGCGGGCGGGCACCAAGGCGGTCGACGATCATGTCGCAGGTGCGGAAGAAATTCGCACCGATGCGGTCCATCTTGTTGACGAAGCAGATACGCGGCACGCCGTACTTGTCGGCCTGACGCCACACGGTTTCGGACTGCGGCTCGACGCCAGCGACCGAGTCGAACACGGCGACGGCGCCGTCGAGCACGCGCAGAGAACGCTCGACTTCGATGGTGAAGTCGACGTGGCCCGGAGTGTCGATAATGTTGATGTGGTGGTCGTTCCACTCACACGTCGTCGCGGCCGACGTGATGGTGATGCCACGCTCCTGCTCCTGCTCCATCCAGTCCATGGTGGCGGTGCCTTCATGGACTTCACCGAGCTTATAATTCTTGCCGGTGTAGAAAAGGATGCGCTCGGTCGTCGTCGTCTTGCCCGCATCGATATGGGCCATGATGCCGATATTGCGGTACCGATCGATGGGAGTGTTGCGCGCCATATTCTTGTTCTTTCTCTAAATCGAGTTGCCGCGATTACCAGCGGTAATGCGAGAAGGCTTTGTTCGCTTCAGCCATCTTGTGCGTGTCTTCACGCTTCTTGACGGCCGTGCCACGGTTGTTCGCAGCATCGAGCAATTCACCCGCGAGGCGCTCGATCATGGTGTTCTCCGAACGCTTGCGCGAGATTTCGATGATCCAACGCAGCGCGAGCGCCTGGGCGCGTTCGGCGCGCACTTCGACCGGAACCTGATAGGTCGCACCGCCGACGCGACGCGAGCGCACTTCGATCTGCGGCTTCACGTTGTCGAGCGCTTCGTGGAACGTCTTGACCGGATCGGCCTTGGAGCGGCGCTGGATATCGTCGAAAGCGCCATAAACGATCTGTTCCGCGGCCGACTTCTTGCCGTGGTACATGATCGCGTTCATCAGGCGCGTAATGACGACGTCTCCGAACTTCGGGTCCGGAAGGATTTCACGCTTTTCGGCTGCGCGGCGACGAGACATCTAATCGTTCCCTTATTTCGGCCGTTTGGCGCCATAGAGCGAGCGGCGCTGACGACGGTCCGCAACGCCCTGCGTGTCGAGGGTGCCGCGAATGATGTGATAACGAACGCCCGGAAGGTCCTTCACGCGACCGCCGCGAATCAGGACAACCGAGTGTTCCTGCAGGTTGTGGCCTTCGCCCGGAATGTAAGAGGTGACTTCGAACCCGTTGGTCAGACGCACGCGCGCGACCTTTCGCAGAGCGGAGTTCGGCTTCTTCGGCGTCGTCGTATAAACGCGCGTGCAGACGCCTCGCTTCTGCGGGCAGGCCTGCATGGCCGGAACCTTGTTGCGTGCCGAATTCGGCTTGCGCGCCTTACGGATCAGTTGGTTCGTCGTCGGCATGTGCCTCTCTCAACTCCAAAACGCCGGCGGGCCTAGAAACCGCAGGCAAACGAACGGGCGACATAGGCCAAAATGCAGCGAAACCGCCGGATACGCGGTCGCGTCCCGCCGATCGATAAGCTGCCCCTTGCGGGCCTATGTCTTCAAAAACAAGGGATCAACAGCGTCTAGGATGAACACCTACCACCAGCGATCCCTGGAAGGCGCGCATCCTATTTTCGCGCCCCCTAACCGTCAAGTAAAATTCCCAACAAAAAAACCGCAGAAATCTGCGGTTTCTTCGCTTTCTTCCGCCGTTCCCACCCCTCTCCAATGCGGAGAGGGGCAGAAAACGAATTTTTGGCGGTTTTCCGGCTCTTGGGCCGGTCTTTATTCGGCTGCCTCGCTGGCATCCTCGATGGCGGGCCGGCTCTTCTCCAGCTCGCGATCGCGATCCGCAGCAATGGCCCGCATCCGGTTCATAACCGAACCGGTACCGGCCGGAATCAGGCGCCCGACGATGACGTTTTCCTTCAGGCCCACCAGGTTGTCGCGCTTGCCGGAGACCGAAGCCTCGGTCAGCACACGGGTGGTTTCCTGGAAGGACGCCGCCGAGATGAAGGACGAGGTCTGCAGCGAGGCCTTGGTGATGCCTTGCAGCATCGGGACACTCGTCGCGATTCGGCCCTTTTCGGCCTCGACCTGGGCATTGGTCGCCTCGAATTCGAGGCGGTCGACCAGTTCGCCCACCAGGTAGGTGGTATCGCCGGCATCGATGATCTCCACCTTCTGGAGCATCTGACGGACGATCACCTCGATGTGCTTGTCGTCGATTCGCACACCCTGGAGGCGGTAAACGTCCTGAATCTCGTTGATGAGGTACTCGGCCAAAGCCTCGACGCCCATCACCTTCAGGATGTCATGCGGCACGGGATTGCCGTCCATCAACGGGTCACCCTTCTCCACATAGTCACCTTCCTGGACGCTGATGTGCTTGCCCTTCGGGATCAGATACTCGATGGGGTCACCCTTCTTGCCTTCCGGAACGACGATGATTCGACGCTTGTTCTTGTAGTCCTTGCCGAATTCGACGCGCCCCGAATTCTCGGCGATGATCGCGTGATCCTTCGGCTTGCGGGCTTCGAACAGCTCGGCGACACGCGGCAGACCGCCGGTGATGTCGCGCGTCTTCGACGATTCGCGCGGGATACGCGCGAGAACGTCGCCGGCGTGGACCGCCTGACCATTCTCGACCGAGAGAATCGCGTCCACCGACATGAAGTAACGCGCTTCCATGCCGTTGGGCAGCGAAACCACATCGCCTTTGTCGTTGCGCAGCGTGATTCGCGGACGAAGATCGGCCGCCTTGGGCTGCGCCTTCCAGTCGACGACCACCTTGGACGAGATGCCGGTCGCTTCATCGACCACCTCGCGCATGGTGACGCCTTCCTCAAGGTCGACGTAGTTCGCGATACCTTCCTTCTCGGTGATGATCGGCAGGGTGTACGGGTCCCACTCGGCCAGCTTCTGACCGCGTTCGACCTTTAGGCCCTCCTTCACGAGCAGCTTGGCGCCGTACGGGATACGGAACCGCGCGCGCTCGCGCTGGCGATCGTCGATAAGCAGCAGCTCGGTATTGCGGCTCATGACGGTCTGGGTGCCCTGCGAGTTGGTCACCACGTTGCAGTTGACGAGCTGCACCTTGGTGTCCGCCGTCGCTTCGACGCTCGACTGCTCCGCACCGCGCTGCGCCGCGCCACCGATGTGGAACGTGCGCATCGTGAGCTGCGTACCCGGCTCGCCGATCGACTGGGCGGCGATGACGCCGACCGCCTCGCCGATATTAACGGGCGTGCCACGCGCCAGGTCGCGGCCGTAGCAGGCCGCGCAGACGCCGACCTTCGATTCGCAGGTCAGCACGGAGCGGACCTTCAGCGTTTCGATTTCCGCCGACTTCAGCTTTTCGACCGCCGATTCGTCGAGCAGGCTGTTGCGCTTCGCGATCAGATCCCCCGTTTCCGGATGACGCACATCCTCGGCCACGGTGCGGCCCAGGACGCGGTCGGCCAGCGACAGGATCGTATCGCCGCCCTCGATGATCGCATTGACGGTGATGTAGGCCTTCGTCTTGCAATCGGTCTCGACGATGATGCAGTCCTGCGCCACGTCGACGAGACGACGGGTCAGGTAACCCGAGTTCGCGGTCTTCAACGCGGTGTCCGCGAGGCCCTTACGGGCGCCGTGGGTCGAGTTGAAGTATTCGAGAACGGTCAGGCCTTCCTTGAAGTTCGAGATGATCGGCGTCTCGATGATTTCGCCCGACGGCTTGGCCATGAGGCCGCGCATACCGGCGAGCTGCTTCATCTGGGTCGCCGAACCGCGCGCACCCGAGTTGGCCATCATGAAGATCGAGTTGATCGGCGTGCCCGGTTCGATCTTCGAGATTTCCGCCATCATCGCGTCCGCAACCTTGTCGGTGCACTGCGACCAGGCGTCGACCGCCTTGTTGTACTTTTCGCCCTGAGTGATCAGGCCGTCCTGGTACTGGCGCTCGTAGGTCTCGACCATCTTCTCGGTGTCGTCGACCAGCTTCTGCTTCGCCTTCGGCACGACCAAGTCGTCCTTGCCGAACGAGATGCCGGCACGGCAGGCGTGGGCGAAGCCCAGGCCCATGATGTGGTCGGCGAAGATCACCGTCTCCTTCTGGCCGCAATGACGATAGACCTCGTCAATGACGGAGGTGATCTCGCGCTTGGTCAACAGGCGGTTGACCAACGCGAACGGAAGGTTGCGGTGCTTCGGCAGAAGACGCGCAAGCAGCATGCGGCCCGGCGTGGTTTCCACGCGACGGATCTCGAGCTCGCCCTGGCTGTTCATAAGCTCCAGGCGTGCTCTGATCTTGGCGTGCAGGCTGACCGCGCCCTGCGACAGAGCGTGTTCGATCTCCTCCGTGGTGCCGAAGGCCATGCCCTCGCCCTTTTCACCCTCACGTTCGACGGTGAGGTAGTAGAGGCCGAGAACGATGTCCTGCGACGGCACGATGATCGGCTTGCCGTTCGCCGGGCTCAGGATGTTGTTGGTCGACATCATGAGCACGCGGGCTTCAAGCTGCGCCTCGATCGACAGCGGCACGTGGACCGCCATCTGGTCGCCGTCAAAGTCGGCGTTGAAGGCGGTGCAGACCAGCGGATGGAGCTGGATCGCCTTGCCTTCGATCAACACCGGCTCGAACGCCTGGATGCCCAAGCGGTGCAGCGTCGGCGCGCGGTTGAGCAGAACCGGATGCTCGCGGATCACCTCTTCGAGGATGTCCCAAACCTCCGGACGCTCCTTTTCGACCATGCGCTTGGCGGCCTTGATCGTGGTCGCCATGCCGTAGCGTTCAAGGCGCGAATAGACGAACGGCTTGAACAGTTCGAGCGCCATCTTCTTCGGCAGGCCGCACTGATGCAGCAGCAATTCCGGGCCGACGACGATGACCGAACGGCCGGAATAGTCGACGCGCTTGCCGAGCAGGTTCTGACGGAAGCGGCCCTGCTTGCCCTTCAGCATATCGGACAGCGACTTCAGCGGACGCTTGTTGGCGCCCGAGATCGCACGGCCGCGACGGCCGTTGTCGAACAGCGCATCCACCGATTCCTGCAGCATGCGCTTTTCGTTGCGCACGATGATGTCAGGCGCACGCAGCTCGATCAGGCGCTTCAGGCGGTTGTTGCGGTTGATGACGCGACGATAGAGATCGTTCAAGTCCGACGTCGCGAAGCGGCCGCCGTCCAGCGGAACCAGCGGACGCAATTCCGGCGGGATGACCGGGATGACTTCCAGAATCATCCATTCAGGGCGCGACTCGGATGCCATGAAGGCTTCGATCAGCTTCAAGCGCTTGATGTACTTCTTGCGCTTGGCTTCGGAGTTGGTCTCCTTCAACTCGACCTTCAGCGTCTCAAGCTCGGATTCCAGATCGATCTTCTTGAGCATGTCGCGGATGGCTTCGGCGCCGATGCCGGCCTCGAAACCGTCTTCGCCATACTCGTCGATCGCGTTCTGGTATTCCTCGTCCGTCAGGAGCTGATGCTCGGTGAGCGGCGTGAGGCCCGGTTCGATCACCACGTAGTGTTCGAAGTACAGGACACGTTCGAGATCCTTCAGCGTCATGTCGAGCATGAGGCCGATGCGCGAAGGCAGCGACTTCATGAACCAGATATGCGCCACCGGGCTCGCGAGCTCGATATGGCCCATGCGGTCGCGACGCACCTTGGACAGCGTGACTTCAACGCCGCACTTTTCGCAGACGATGCCCTTGTACTTCATGCGCTTGTACTTGCCGCACAAGCACTCGTAGTCCTTGATCGGCCCGAAGATGCGCGCACAGAACAGACCGTCGCGCTCGGGCTTGAAGGTGCGGTAGTTGATCGTTTCCGGCTTCTTGATCTCGCCGAACGACCACGAGCGAATCCGTTCCGGGCTCGCGATTGCGATCTGGATCTGATCGAAACGCTGAGTGCTGACGGCAGGCTCGAAAATCCGCATCAATTCATTCATGGAGCTTCTCCTTTACCTTTCGTCAGACCATCAGAACGAGCGCTGCTTGAGCTCGACATTGAGCCCGAGCGAGTGCAGTTCCTTCACCAACACGTTGAAGCTTTCGGGGATGCCCGCTTCGAACGTGTCGTCGCCACGGACGATCGCCTCGTAGACCTTGGTACGGCCCGAGACGTCGTCGGATTTGACGGTGAGCATTTCCTGCAGCGTGAAGGCCGCGCCGTAGGCTTCGAGCGCCCAGACCTCCATTTCGCCGAAACGCTGACCGCCGAACTGCGCCTTGCCGCCCAGCGGCTGCTGGGTGACGAGGCTGTAAGGTCCGATCGAACGCGCGTGGATCTTGTCGTCGACCAGGTGGTGGAGCTTCAGCATGTAGATGTAGCCCACCGTGACCGGACGGTCGAAGTATTCGCCCGTACGGCCGTCGAACAGACGGACCTGACCGGAGACGTTGACGCCCGCCTTCTCCAGCATTTCCACGATGTCCTTTTCATGGGCACCGTCGAACACCGGCGTGGCGACCGGAACGCCGCCACGCAGGTTGCCGGCAAGATCGAGCACCTCGTCGTCCGACAGGGACGCGATGCTGTTCTTGTAGTCCTTGTCGCCGTACACGAACTTCAGCTTGTCGCGAAGCTGACCGACATTCGCGCCGTCGTGACGGACCTGATCGAGCATGTCCCCGATCTGGCGGCCGAGGCCTGCGCAGGCCCAGCCCAGATGCGTTTCGAGAATCTGCCCGACGTTCATGCGCGAAGGCACGCCCAGCGGGTTGAGCACGAGATCGACGGGCGTACCGTCCTCGAGCGCCGGCATATCTTCGGCCGGCATGATGCGCGAGATGACACCCTTGTTGCCATGACGGCCGGCCATCTTGTCGCCCGGCTGCAGCTTACGCTTCACCGCAACGAACACCTTGACCAGCTTCATGACGCCCGGAGGCAGCTCGTCGCCGCGCTCGAGCTTTTCGACCTTGTCCTCGAAGCGGCGCTGGAACGACGCCTTGCCGGCCTCCAGCTGCTTCTTGAGGCCTTCGATCTCGCTCATCGTCTTGTCGTTGGCGATGGTGATCTGGAGCATCTGGCCCGGGGTCAGCTTGTCGAGGATCTCTTCGGTGATCTTCGTGCCCTGCTTCAGGCCCTTCGGACCGCCTTCGACCGTCTTCTTGAGCAAGCGTTCGCGGATGCGGCCCAGGAAGCTGCGTTCCAGGATCGCGATCTCGTCGTCGCGGTCCTTCGCCAGACGTTCGATCTCCGCACGCTCGATGGCGAGCGCGCGTTCGTCCTTATCGACGCCGCGACGCGAGAAGACGCGAACTTCGACGACCGTACCCGACACACCCGGCGGCAGACGCAGCGACGTGTCGCGCACGTCGGAGGCCTTTTCACCGAAGATGGCGCGCAGCAGCTTCTCTTCCGGGGTCATCGGCGATTCGCCCTTCGGCGTCACCTTGCCCACCAGAATGTCGTTCGGCTGCACCTCGGCCCCGATGTAAACGATGCCGGCTTCGTCCAGGTTCTTCAGCGCTTCTTCACCGACGTTCGGGATATCACGCGTGATTTCTTCCTGGCCGAGCTTGGTATCGCGCGCCATCACTTCGAATTCCTCGATATGGATCGAAGTGAAGACGTCTTCCTTCACGATGCGTTCGGAGATCAGGATCGAGTCTTCGAAGTTGTAGCCGTTCCACGGCATGAAGGCCGCGAGCACGTTACGGCCGAGCGCCAATTCGCCCAACTGCGTCGACGGACCGTCGGCGATGATGTCGCCGGCCTGCACGCGGTCACCCACCTTCACCAGCGGGCGCTGGTTGATGCAGGTGTTCTGGTTGGAGCGCTGGAACTTCGCCAGGCGATAGATGTCGACGCCCGGCGCCGCAGCATCACCCTCGATCTCGTCGGCGTGGATGACGATACGCGTGCCGTCGATCTGATCGACGGTGCCGGCACGACGCGCCTGAATGGCAGCGCCCGAATCCCGCGCAACAGTCCCTTCCATGCCGGTGCCGACGAGCGGCGCCTCGGCGCGGATCAGCGGAACCGCCTGACGCTGCATGTTCGAGCCCATCAACGCGCGGTTGGCGTCGTCGTTCTCAAGGAACGGAATGAGCGCCGCGGCGACGGACACGACCTGCTTGGGCGAGACGTCCATGAGCTGGATGTCTTCGCGGCGCGACATCACGAAGTCGCCCGCCTTACGGCAGGAGACCAGTTCGCTTGCGAAGTGGCCGCGCGCATCGAGCTCGGCGTTCGCCTGCGCGATGACATAGCGGCTTTCATCCATAGCCGAGAGGTAGACCACCTCGTCGCTGACCTTGCCGCTGTTCACCTTGCGGTACGGGCTTTCGATGAAGCCGTACTTGTTGACGCGCGCGTAGGTGGCGAGCGAGTTGATCAGACCGATGTTCGGGCCTTCCGGCGTTTCGATCGGGCAGATGCGGCCGTAATGCGTCGGATGGACGTCGCGGACCTCGAAGCCCGCGCGCTCGCGGGTGAGACCGCCCGGCCCGAGGGCCGACAGACGCCGCTTGTGGGTGATTTCCGACAGCGGGTTGGTCTGGTCCATGAACTGCGACAGCTGCGACGAACCGAAGAATTCGCGAACCGCGGCAGCAGCCGGCTTCGCGTTGATCAGATCGTGCGGCATCACGGTATCGATATCGACCGAGCTCATGCGCTCGCGGATCGCGCGCTCCATGCGCAACAGGCCGACGCGATACTGATTTTCCATCAGTTCGCCGACACTGCGCACACGGCGGTTGCCGAGATGGTCGATGTCGTCGATTTCACCCCTACCGTCGCGCAGGTCGACCATGACCTTCACGACCGACAGGATATCGTCGCGCCGCAGCGTGCGCACTGTATCGGCCGGCGCGTCCTTGCCCTGGAAGCCCAGGCGCGAGTTCATCTTCACGCGACCCACCGCCGACAGATCGTACCGGTCGGAATCGAAGAACAGACCCTTGAACAGCGTATCGGCCGTCTCGAGGATCGGCGGCTCGCCCGGGCGCATGACACGATAGATGTCGATCAGCGCTTCTTCGCGGTTGGAGTTCTTGTCCGCCGCGAGCGTGTTGCGGATGTAGGCGCCGATATTGACGTGGTCGATCTTGAGCGTCTTGACGACCTCAACCTCGGCCTCGTCGAGTTCCGTGAGGATGGCGTCGGTGATTTCACCACCGGCCTCGACGTAAACAAGGCCGTTGTTCTCGTCGATGATGTCCTCGGCGGCGTAGCGGCCGATAAGTTCCTCGCGCGGTGCGATGATCTCTTCGACGCCCTTCTTCTCGGTCATCTCGCGCAGCATGCGCGGGGTGAGCTTGGTGCCGGCCTCGTAGATCACACGGCCGGTGCCAGCGTTGATCAGGTCGTGGTCGAGACGGACGCCGCGCAGGCTTTCGATGTCGAGCGGCGCACGCCAGCCCTTCTTCGTGCGGGTGTAGACGACCGAATCATAGAAGTAGCCGAGGATTTCCTCGGCGGACATCCCCTTCACTTCCACCGGGTCGAGATCCTTGCCCTGCTTCTGGGCGCGCTCGCGCTTCTCGGCGGTCGCCTTCGAATCCAGGCACATGAGCAGTGTCGTCACCGGGAGCTTACGGCGACGGTCGATGCGCACATACACGAGATCGCGAGCGTCGAATTCGAAATCGAGCCAGGAGCCGCGATAGGGAATGACGCGGGCGGCGAACAAGAATTTGCCCGACGAATGGGTCTTGCCCTTGTCGTGGTCGAAGAACACGCCAGGCGAGCGATGCATCTGCGAGACGATCACACGCTCGGTACCGTTGATGACGAACGTGCCGTTCGCGGTCATGAGCGGCATTTCGCCCATGTAGACGACCTGCTCCTTGATGTCGCGGACGGAACGGGCGCCGGTTTCCTCATCGACGTCCCAGACGACCAGGCGCAGCGTCACCTTCAAGGGAGCGGCAAAAGTCATGCCGCGCTGCTGGCACTCATCCACGTCGTATTTCGGTTCCTCGAATTCGTAATCGACGAATTCCAGCGTACCGCGCTCGGAGAAGTCCTGAATCGGGAACACCGACTTGAAGACTTCCTGCAGACCGGCGGTTTCACGCTCGGCCGGCGCAATGGTGCGCTGGAGGAAAGCTTCGTAGGAGTTCTTCTGAACCTCGATGAGGTTCGGCATCGGAACGACGGAGGGGATGCGACCGAAATCTTTGCGAACGCGCTTGCGCCCGGTGAACGACTGAGTGGCCATTGCAGCTCCTTATGGCTCTACCATCTGTCTTCGTCGCGATTGCAGATGCCGATCGGCACCGCGATGAAGACTCCGAAGCCGGAACTGTTCCGGCACCGGAAAGAACTGCACACCCACTATCTCGGCCTCGGCTGGGCCCATCCGTGGCGGATGTGTCTTGTACCGGATGATCTCCGCGCGCAGGGCGTGAAGATCGAAAAGAGATCGCAGCCGAGAGCCGGTACGCCCTCGGCTGCGATTTCGCGTATTACTTCAGTTCGACGGTCGCGCCGGCTTCTTCGAGCTGCTTCTTCCACTTCGCAGCATCTTCCTTGGACACGTCTTCCTTGACGGTCTTCGGAGCGCCTTCGACGAGATCCTTCGCTTCCTTCAGGCCCAGGCCGGTGATGGCACGGACTTCCTTGATGACGTTGATCTTCTTCTCGCCCGCGTTCGCGAGAACGAGAGTGAACGTATCCTTCTCCTCGACCGGAGCCGCGGCAGCGGCGCCCGGAGCGGCAGCAGCGACGGCAACCGGCGCAGCGGCGGAAACGCCCCACTTTTCTTCGAGCATCTTCGAGAGCTCGGCCGCCTCAAGGACGGTCAATTTGGAAAGGTCTTCAACGATCTGTTCGAGATTAGCCATGATATTTAGCTCCTAAAGCTTGAACTGCTAGGGGTGACGGCTCTCAAGCCGCCTCTTTTGCGCCATAGGCGCCGATCACACGAGCAACCTGGCCCGCGGGCGCCTGCAGAATGCCGGCGATGCGGGTGGCCGGGGTCTGGATCATGCCCAAGATCTTCGCACGCAGCTCGTCAAGCGACGGCAGCGAGGCGAGGGTCTTGACGCCATTGGAATCCAAAACCTGCCCGTTGAAGGCACCCCCGAGAATGACGAGTTTTTCATTGGTCTTGGCGTAGTTCACCGCGACTTTCGCTGCCGCGATCGGATCGGCCGAAAAGGCGATGCCGGTCGGGCCGGTGAACAGGTCCGCAATACCTTTGAAGCTCGTGTCTTCCAGGGCGAGACGCGTGAGGCGATTTTTCGAGACCTTGTAGTTGGCGCCCGCTTTACGCAGCTGACCGCGGAAATCGGTCATCTCGGAAACCGTCATGCCCGTGTAATGGGTGACGACCACGAGAGCCGAATCGTTGAACAGCTGACGATATTCGGAGACCAGCTCTGCTTTTTCTGTGCGGTCCACTTATCGTCTCCAATTAACCCGGCGCCGTTTCCGGTACCGAGCGGTTGGCGTTTAATCCCACTGATATGCCGCGGGATCGGTTCGCCCTGTCCAAGTTCATCAGTTCAAGCCGATCGAGGGAGACGTCCCTGAAATCGGTTCTGTACTGTCTGTGCAGGCGGTTTCCCATTAAATCGCTTGGGGCCGGAGCCTTACGCGATGCCTACGGTCTCGGACAGGTCGGAAGGTCCCCAAACTTAAGGGGCCTTCCTCTTCAAGCCTTCCCTTACTGGGTGAGGCTCGAAATCTGCACTTTCACGCCGGGGCCGGTCGTCGAGGAGAGGCTCACCTTCTTGAGGTAGGTGCCCTTCGCGCCCGACGGCTTCGCCTTGATCACGGCGTCGACGAAAGCCGTGGCGTTCTGCACCAGGGCTTCCGGGGTGAAACTGGCCTTGCCGATACCGGCGTGCACGATGCCCGCCTTCTCGACCTTGAATTCGATCTCGCCGCCTTTGACGTTCTTCACGGCGTCGGCGACGTTCGGCGTCACGGTGCCGAGCTTCGGGTTCGGCATCAGGCCACGAGGGCCCAGCACCTTACCGAGACGGCCGACGACAGCCATCATGTCCGGCGTCGCGATGACGCGGTCGAAATCCATCATGCCGCCCTGGACCTTCTCGGCGAGGTCGTCGGCGCCGACGACATCGGCACCGGCTTTCTTCGCTTCCTCGGCCTTGTCGCCCTTGGCGAACACGGCGACACGCACCGTCTTGCCCGTACCGTTCGGGAGCGCGACGACGCCGCGCACCATCTGGTCGGCGTGGCGCGGGTCAACCGACAAATTCACTGCAACTTCAACAGTTTCGTCGAATTTGCTCGACTTATTGTTGAGGATGATCTTCACCGCTTCGCCGACGGTGACCTCGTCATCTTTCTTGAAGGAGCTATAGGCCTTCTTCAAACGCTTGCCCGCAGCCATATCACATGCCCTCCACGGCAATACCCATCGAGCGAGCCGAGCCTGCGATGATCTTCATCGCCGCATCGATATCGTTCGCATTCAGATCGACCATCTTCGCCTGCGCGATCTCGCGCACCTGGTCGGCGGTGATGGTGCCCGCCTTCTCGAGGCCAGGCTTCTTGCCGCCGCTCGTCAGCTTCGCCGCCTTCTTGATGAAGTAGCTCGCCGGCGGGGTCTTGCTGACGAAGGTGAAGCTGCGGTCCTGATAGACGGTGATCACAACCGGGACCGGCATACCCTCTTCGAGCTTGCTCGTCTGCGCGTTGAACGTCTTGCAGAACTCCATGATGTTCACACCGGCCTGACCGAGGGCAGGACCGATCGGCGGCGACGGATTCGCCTTGCCCGCAGGAATCTGGAGCTTGATGTAGCCGGTTATTTTCTTCGCCATCTTCTTAACTTCCCTAGTGCAAGTCCGCGCCTAAGCGCTTGTCGGACTTAAATCTTTTCAACTTGCGAGTATTCGAGTTCGACCGGAGTGGACCGGCCGAAAATCGAGACCGAAACCTTGAGCCGCGCCTTTTCTTCGTCCACGTCCTCGACCAGACCGTTGAACGAATTGAACGGTCCGTCGCACACCCGCACCTGTTCGCCGATCTCGAACTGGATCGCGGGCTTCGGCCGTTCGACGCCTTCCTTCACCTGGTTCAGGATCCGCATCGCCTCGGCCTCGGTGATCGGCGACGGACGGCCGCGACCGCCCAGGAAACCGGTCACCTTCGGCGTATCTTTCACGAGATGCCACGCCTCGTCGGTCATCTCCATCTTCACGAGCACGTAACCCGGGAAGAATTTCCGTTCGGCCTTCACCTTCGAGCCGCGGCGCATCTCGACCACTTCCTCGGTCGGAACCAGCACCTCTTCGATCTGATCGGACAGGTGCGATTGCTTCGCCTGCTCGATGATCGATTCAGCGACCTTGCGCTCGAAGCCCGAATAGACCTGCATGACGTACCATTTCGCCGCCATTTTCAGGCCCCCAGACCAAAGATCAACTTCACGCCGTACGACATCACTTCATCGACCACGAAGAAGAACATTGCAGCCAGAATCACCATGACGAACACCATTCCGGTCGAGATCATGGTCTCGCGTCGCGTCGGCCACGTCACCTTGGACGCCTCCTGACGCACTTGTCTAAAAAACTCTGCCGGACTCGTCTTCGCCATATCTTTTCACAAATTGGCAGGGGCAGAAGGGCTCGAACCCTCGACCTGCGGTTTTGGAGACCGCCGCTCTACCAACTGAGCTATACCCCTTTGATAGTTTCCTTACCGACGCCCCTTTCGGAGCGCCGGCTCGAGATCTCCGTCTTACTCGATGATGCTAGCGACGACGCCGGCACCGACGGTGCGGCCGCCTTCGCGGATCGCGAAGCGCAGGCCCTGATCCATCGCGATCGGGGTCAGTAGGTTCACCTGCATCGAGATGTTGTCGCCCGGCATCACCATTTCCGTGCCAGCCGGAAGCTCAACCGTCCCCGTCACGTCCGTCGTGCGGAAGTAGAACTGCGGACGGTAGTTCGTGAAGAACGGCGTATGACGCCCACCCTCTTCCTTCGTCAGGATGTACGCTTCCGCCTTGAACTTCGTGTGCGGCGTGATCGAGCCCGGCTTCGCCAGGACCTGACCGCGCTCGACGTCCTCGCGCTTCGTGCCGCGCAGCAGAACGCCGATGTTGTCGCCCGCCTCGCCCTGGTCGAGCAGCTTGCGGAACATCTCGACGCCCGTGCACGTCGTCTTCTGCGTCGCCCGGATGCCGACGATCTCCACTTCCTCGCCGACCTTCACGATGCCGCGCTCCACGCGACCCGTCACGACCGTGCCGCGCCCCGAGATTGAGAACACGTCTTCGATCGGCATCAGGAACGGCTGGTCCTTCGGACGCTCAGGCTGCGGGACGTAAGCGTCCACCGCGTTCATCAACTCCATGATCTTGTCCGCGCCGATCTCCGGATCGCGGCCTTCCAGGGCGGCCAGAGCCGAGCCCTTGATGATCGGGATATCGTCGCCCGGGAACTGGTACGACGACAGAAGCTCGCGCACTTCCATCTCGACGAGCTCCAGCAGCTCCGGATCGTCCACCATGTCCACCTTGTTCATGAACACCACGATCGCCGGAACGCCGACCTGGCGGGCCAGCAGGATGTGCTCGCGCGTCTGCGGCATCGGGCCGTCCGCCGCCGACACAACCAGGATCGCGCCGTCCATCTGCGCCGCGCCCGTGATCATGTTCTTCACGTAGTCCGCGTGGCCCGGGCAGTCGACGTGCGCGTAATGGCGCTTCTCCGTCTGATACTCAACGTGAGACGTCGCGATCGTGATGCCGCGCTCCTTCTCTTCCGGCGCCTTGTCGATCTGGTCGAACGCCAAAGCCTCAGACAGACCCTTGTCCGCCAGAACCTTCGTGATCGCCGCCGTCAGCGTCGTCTTCCCATGGTCAACGTGGCCAATCGTCCCTACGTTGCAGTGCGGCTTCGTCCGCTCAAATTTAGCCTTCGCCATTTTTGTCTCGTCTCACTTCCTTTTTTCGCCGGGCACGCGCACCGGCGTTTCACGAAATTCTGGAGCGGGTAGAGGGAATCGAACCCTCGTCACCAGCTTGGAAGGCTGGAGCTCTACCATTGAGCTACACCCGCCTGGATAGCTTCATTCAACGAACGGCGGTCGAATGGCGTTGGTGGAGGGGGCTGGATTTGAACCAGCGTAGGCGTGCGCCAACGGATTTACAGTCCGTCCCCTTTAGCCACTCGGGCACCCCTCCGAACAAACCTCCGAACAGGCGCCCTAAACGTGCGCCGAAACCGGGCCGCTCTATTGAAAAATTAACGATCCTTTGTCAAACACAAAAGGCGCAAGCAGACGCACCGATTCCCGAAAAGAAGATCGGATGTGCGACCTGTTGCGGTCCTACAACATCCTTTATCTTACCGGGCAACATGGCAAAACACAAGCAATCACGCGGCTTTCACGACTCCCGGCGCCCTCCCCGGCCCGAATCCGGGCGCGACGGCCGCCCCGGCCGGTCCGACGATCGGCGTCAGGATCGCCCTCCGCCACGTGCCCCCGGAGGACGGCTCTGGCTGTACGGCCGTCACCCGGTAGAAGCCGCCCTGGCCAACCCAGAACGCGGTAAAATCAAGCTCTTAGCGACAAAAGAAGCGCTATCGGAGCTACCCGAAAGCTTATTGAAAAACCCCAAGACCCCATCGATAGAGGTCGTTGAGCGCATCGAGATCGATAATTTGGTCCCCGAAGGGGCCGTCCACCAGGGCCTCGCCCTGTTGGTCGAGCCGCTGACCAACCTGACTGTCGACGATCTTTGTGAATTAGAAGATCCTAATTTAATCATCGTGGCACTCGACCGGGCCAACGACCCCCATAATATCGGCGCGATCCTGCGCTCGGCCGCGGCCTTCGGCGTCACCGCGGTGATCCTGCCCGACCGCCATGCCCCGGAAACCACGGGAACACTGGCCAAATCGGCCTCCGGCGCGCTCGAACACGTGCCGCTGATCCGCGTCCCGAACCTGGTCCAGGCGCTCAAGAAGCTGAAAGACCACAATTATTGGGTTGCCGGCCTGACCGCCGATGCGCCCCAGACCATCGCCCAGGCCAAACTGACCGGCCGCATCGTGCTGACCGTCGGGGCCGAGGGAGCCGGCATGCGCCGATTATCGGCGGAGACCTGCGATTATCTGGTCCGCATTCCCATGAGCGGGGCGATGGAAAGCCTGAACATGTCCAACGCCGCCGCCATCGCGCTTTACGAACTGCGTCGCGGCAGCACCGACTAAGACGGGCTCAGACCGCTTGGGAGCCGGGCGCCTCGGCGCGCTCGGTCATCCCATAATCGCGCACGATCCGCACATCGAGGCGGCGTTCGACCATCCCGCCTGTTGCAACACCGCCCACCAGCAGCATCTTTCCTGGATTGACGATGCTCATGAACAGATCACCGCTTCCTGCGAGATCGCGCCCCTCGCACAACGTGACCTGCCCACCGACATCGACCGCCTCGCCCACGCGCAGGCGATAATCATCGAAGATGCGGGCACGGCCCTGACTTTGCGCCGCACGGTGCGGACCGAACATGCGCCATTGCGCGATCGCCGCCTCGTCGCGCCAGGTCGAGATCGAGACCATGGATTCGGGATCGGCGACATTCTCGAACCGCTCGATGCCGAGAAAGCCATCGAGCCGGTCGACATCCGGGCGCAACGCGGTCGCGAGCGACAGGTAATCCTGACGTCGCGCCGCGCTCACCCGGAACTCGAAGATCACCACGAACATCGGTGACAGCTACTTTCCCTTTCTACTTCCAGTTCAGGCCCCAGGGGTCGATACCGTAGGAGTGGATCGTACCCGCCCGAACGGAAAGATCCTTGCGGTGAACAGCGATCACCGGCCCCGGTGCGACCGGCATGAAATACGCCTTTTCGGTCGCACGATCGAAGACCGGCCGCGCAGCCGCACGACGCTTGGCATCATCGATGATCAGATCGATCCCGCTCGCCATTTTCTTCAATTCAGCATCACCGTGATAGTCACGCGAATCGGGCGGGTTGAAGATAAAATCGAGTGTCGCGGTCACATCAGGCATGCCACCGCTGGGCCAACCGCCGGTGAAGACCTGCAATTTCCCGTCGCGCTGATCGTTGCGATACGAACCCAACGTCTTTGGTGCGACCGAGGTGCGGATACCGATCTTGGTGAGCTGTCCCGCAATGGCCTCGGCCTTCTGCTTGGCTTCGAGATTGGTGAAGGTCGATATCTGCAGATCGAAGCCGTTCGGATAACCAGCTTCAGCCAGCAGCTTCTTCGCGCCTTCCGGATCGTATTTGGGCAGCGGTACCGAATAATCGCAGCCGAATTGGCTCCGCCAGCACATGGCTTCAGGACGCAACACATTGCCACTCTTGCCCAGGGTCAGGCGATAGAGCTCGTCGCGGTCGATCGCCATGAAGATGGCCTTGCGTACCCGCAGATCCATCAGCGGCTTCACACCCGATCGCCCCTTTGCGTCGATGGCGATGTAATAGAGATAGGTGCCCTGTCCAATGCTGAGTTCCACATTGCCACCGCCCTGCTTGACCAGATCCTCGGCCTGATCAATCGGCACGTCGCGCGGCAGGATGTCGAGCTGCCCGGCCAGGAATTGAGCGATGCGCGTGCCGGGCTCGGGAACGAACAACAGATTGAGCTTGCCGATATTGCTTGGCGGTTTGGCCGTGCCGCCGTGTTTATAATCGGGGTTCTTCTCCATGAAAATTCCGGTTGCGCTGTCGGTACGCAGTACCTTGTACATGCCGGTCCCGACCGGCTTGCGGATATAAGTGACCTTGTCTTCCGCCTTGCCGTGCGCGTGCTCAGCCTCCACATAGGTGTAGATCGCGATCATCGACAGATCGAACGCAGTCGGCTGCTTGGCGACGATACGCACCTTGTAAGGACCGAGCTTTTCAACCTTCTCGACCCAATCCCAATAATTCTTGAAACGAAGCTGCGTCTTGGGATCGAGGATCCAATTCATCGTATAGATGAAATCGTCTGCATCGAACTTCTCGCCGTCGTGCCATAACACGTCATCGCGCAAATCGAATTCAAGCGTGACATCATTTACACGCTTCCACGACTTTGCGAGCAATCCGGCGAAGGCCTGCTTGTCCTCGTCGTAGGCGATCAGCGTATCGTAGACGCCGGACGTCGAGAAGACCGTCTCGGTCTTAGGATCTTGGTAGTAGGAAACACCCTGCGGCGGATCGACGATGGGAAAACGCAGCGTATCGGCTGCCTTCTGCGCCATCGACGGATACGCATACGTTACGGACAATGCCGCAAGAGCGGCGGATGCTATTTGCCACGTTTTCATCAGTGTCTCCCAGTCGTTATTGGTGCGCGGTCTACGCCGCTTTCGCACCCGCAGAGATCATGTCACGCTCTGCCCGCGAAAGGCAATTTCTGTTCTCGCCGTCCGACGATACGATCATTATCATCGGCAACAACCATAACCCCAAGTGAGAGGCAATCCGATGGCATCGAAAGATCCGGGCCCAATCCGCACCACCCATACCGGTAGTCTCCCTCGCCCCGTCGAGCTCTTCGCCGGCATGACGGCCACCGCCAACGGGGTAACGGTCGACGCAACCGCCTATGAGGCCGCTTTGAAGCGGCACATACATGACATCGTGAAAAAGCAGGTCGATGCCGGCATCGATATCGTGAACGACGGCGAGTACAGCAAGCCGAGCTTCTCGATGTACATCGCGGAACGTCTGGCGGGCTTCGAGGCCCGCATTCCACCGGGAGGATTGCCGGTGCCCACGGGCCCTATGGGGGTTGATGGACGCGACTCCAACATGTTCCCCGATTTCTACAAACAGGTCCTGGAGCACAATCCGTTCGCCAATGTCATCCGTATGCCGCCCCGGGTCTGCGTCGGCCCGATCAAGTATGTCGGACGGGACAAAGTCCAACGCGACATTGCCAATCTCAAATCAGCCATGGCAGCAGCCGGTGCCAAGGAAGCCTTCCTTCCGGCAGCGGCACCGATTCCGCCGTTCCAGAACGAGCATTACAAGTCGGAAGAGGAGTTCATTCTCGCGTTCGGCGAGGCGATGCGCGAAGAGTATCAGGCGATCCTCGATGCCGGCTTCGCGCTGCAGATCGACTTCCCGCGCCTCGTCAGCCATTGGGACGACCGCAAGACACTGACCTTGCCGGAATACCGCAAGTGGATGGAAAACAGGATCGCGCATCTGAATCATGCGCTACGCGGCCTGCCCGAGGAACGGATCCGTTTTCACACCTGCTATGGCGTCAACTTCGGACCGCGCGTCAGCGACTTGCAGCTTGCGGACGTCATCGACCTCATCTTCACGATCAAGGCCGGCGCTTATTCGTTCGAGGCGGGCAATCCGCGTCATGAGCACGAATGGCGGCTCTTCGAAAAGGTGAAGCTGCCTGCCGGCAAGAAACTCATTCCCGGCGCCGTCACCCATTCGAACGTAATGATCGAGCATCCGGAGGCGGTGGCCGATCGTATGGAACGCTGGATCAACGTCGCCGGCGCCGACAACGTGATGTTCGGGAACGACTGCGGTTTTCAATCGACAGCGGGGAACACCGAAATCCCGGTGAGCGTCGCCGAAGCGAAGCTGAAATCGCTGGGCGAAGGTGCGCGCATCGCGTCGAAGCGGCTGGGGTAGCACGTAGGCTAGTTCCGCGCGTCCTCCAAGATCATATCGCTCGCCTTCTCGGCGATCATGATCGTGGGTGAGGCCGTATTGCCGCTGGTGATCGTCGGCATCACCGACGCATCGACAACGCGCAGGCCTCGGATACCGTGCACACGCAGCCGTGAATCGACCACCGCCATCGTATCGCTGCCCATTTTGCAGGTGCCCACGGGATGGAAGATGGTGGTGCCGATCTCTCCCGCTACACGCGCCAAGTCTTCCTCACTCTGGTAGTTCGCCCCGGGGCGAAACTCCTCCGGCCGGAAGGCAGCAAGCGCCGGCTGCGCCATGATGCGGCGTGTGAGGCGGATCGCATCGGCCGCCACGTGCCGATCCGCATGCGTCGCCAAGTAATTCGGACGAATCGACGGTTTGGCGAACGGATCGTTTGAGTTGATCCGCACCGTGCCCCGGCTTTCGGGACGCAGATTGCACACACTTGCCGTGATCGCGGGAAACGGATGCAGCGGATCGCCGAACTTGTCGAGTGTCAGCGGCTGTACGTGATATTCGAGATTAGCCGTCGCACGCGACGAATCGGATTTGGCAAAGGCGCCCAATTGCGACGGCGCCATCGACATGGGCCCTGAGCGAAACAGCATGTATTGCATGCCTATACCGAACTTACCGTACCAGGTAGTCGCGCGTTCATTGAGCGTGCGCACGCCGCTTACCTTGTAAGCGCAGCGGATCTGCAGATGATCCTGCAGATTCTCGCCCACGCCCGGCAGGTCATGAGCGACATCGACGCCGTGCGCGCGCAGCACATCGCCGGGACCGATCCCCGACACCTGCAGAATCTGCGGCGAGCCGATGGCGCCGGCGGCCAGGATCAATTCGCCGCGAACTGTCGCGCGCGCGTCTTCGTTGCCGATGCGAAGTTCGATACCACTGGCGCGTTGTGCATCGAGCAGGATTTTCTTCGCGTGTGCATGCGTCACGATCTTCAGGTTCGCGCGCTTGCGCACCGGATGCAGAAAGGCGCTCGCGGTATTCCAGCGCCAGCCGCTTTTCTGATTCACGTGAAAATAACCGCAGCCTTCGTTGTCGCCACGATTGAAATCCACAATGCTCGGGATGCCTGCTTCGCCAGCAGCGGCGCGCCAGGCGTCGAGCACATCCCAGCGCAGGCGCTGTTTCTCGACGCGCCATTCGCCGCCATAACCATGATATGGACCATGCAGATCGTCGTTCGGCACCGCGACCTGGTCTTCGGATTTCTTGAAATACGGCAGCACCTCGTCCCAGCCCCAGCCGAGATTGCCCATCTGGCGCCACGTTTCATAATCCTGCGCCTGACCGCGCATGTAGATCATGCCGTTGATCGATGAGCAGCCACCCAGTACCTTGCCGCGCGGATAGGCGATGGAGCGCCCGCCCAACCCCGACTCGGCTTCGGTGGTGAAGCCCCAATCGGTGCGCGGATTGCCCATGCAATAGAGATAACCAACCGGGATCTTGACCCAGATGTAATCGTCCTTGCCGCCGGCTTCGAGCAGCAGCACACGCTTGGACGCATCCGCGCTCAGCCGATTGGCGAGCACGCAGCCCGCACTACCCGCGCCGACGATCACATAATCGAAAGTGCCGAGATCTTTCATCCTTGAACATCTTGGGGAACGCCCGATGCCTTGTCCACTTGATGTCCACGTTTTTTTGCGCGGCAAAAAGAGTGAAACAGGTTATGCTCCGCTCGGCGCTGCCATGCCGAGACATCTCGCACGCTCCCTTGACCCGAGAATCGAGGGAAGCTATTGGCACCGGTAAGCCCCTATAGCTCAGCTGGTAGAGCACCTGATTTGTAATCAGGGGGTCGCGGGTTCGAATCCTGCTGGGGGCACCATTCCTGCCGCTCCAAACCTAGTGTTCACGTGGCACGCATGGTAATAACCACGACCGAGATGGCCGGTTACGGCCATCTTAGCGTTCAAAATTTGGGAGGTTACAATGAAACACTTTCGTGGATTGGCGAGCGTTCTTGCGCTCGGAGCCTTGCTTGCGCTGCCGACGGTCGCGCATGCCGAATATCCTGAGAAGGACATTCACGTCATTTGCGGATACGCCCCAGGATCTGGCGCGGACATCATCACGCGCTATTTCGCCGACAAGCTGCGCGCCGTCTCCGGCAATACCGTGATCGTCGAAAACAAAGAAGGTGCGCTAACCACGATCGCCACCGCCACCCTCAAGAACGCGAGGCCGGACGGCTATACGATCATGATCACCGCGGGCAATTCGACGCTGTCGTCCGCGCCGCATCTGTTCAAGAAGATCAACTACGATCCGAAGACGGATTTCGAGCCGATCGCCGGACTGATCAAGCTGCCGTTCATGGTCGGCGTCGATCCCTCTTCGCCCATCAAGACGTTGGCGGACCTGACCAAAGCGCTGAAGGCGAAAGGTGACAAAGCGAGCTACGGTTATTCGAGCGCGTTCGCGCAGGTTTCGACCGAGCTTTATCAGTCGCTCGCCGGCACCAAGGCGATCGGCATTTCCTACAAGAGCACGCCGACGATCATGCCGGATCTCGCTTCGGGTCAGCTTGATTTCATCTTCAGCGACGCGACGTTCCTGCTGGCCCAGGCCGAGCAGAACCGCTTCCGTCCGCTGGCCGTGACCTTCGCCGAAGGCACATCGATCGCGCCGAACATCCCGGGAATGAAGGCTGCGGGCATAGACGGCTACGATCTCCAGGCCTGGTGGCTGGCGATGGCGCCGAAGGGCACACCCGCCCCCGTCATCAAGAAGCTCGAAGGCTGGTTCACCAAGATCGTCGCCGATCCGCAGACCAAGACCGACATGGTCCGCTTCGGTGCCGAACCCTATAAGGCGAGTTCGCAGGATCTGAAAAAGCTGATCCCCGCCGACATCGACAACTGGGGTAAATACGTCAAGCTCGCCAAGATCCAGCCGCAATAGCCGATACCGAACCGGCCTGCGCCGCATATAGCGGCGCAGGCCGTTTTCATATTCAGCGGAATTTTGAACATGATACGCATTAAGAAGCCCCAGGATCTGGGTGCCGCAGCGCTCTTCATTTTGCTTGGCTCCGTATGCCTGTGGGTCGGCCGCGATTACCCTTACGGCACTCTCGCGCGCATGGGGCCCGGTTTCTTCCCAATCACGTTGAGTTGGCTTCTCATCGGATTCGGCATTCTGATCGGCGCGCTCGCCTGTTCGTTCAATACCGGTCCTGCGGTCGCACGCACCAACTGGCGCGGCCTGCTGCTCATCGTTGTCGGCATCATCCTCTTCGGCTTCCTCATCAACAGCGCCGGCCTGCTCGTCACCGCCTTCATCGTGCCGCTGGTCGCCGCCTTCGCCTCCAGTGAGGTGCGTTGGAAGGAAGCCACGATCCTGAGTGCCATTCTCGCCGTCGCCTGCGTCGTCGTTTTCGTTTACGGCCTGCGTCAGCCGATACCAGTCTTTTTCGGGGATTATTAGGCCATGGACGTTTTAGGACATCTCGCCTACGGCTTCGGCCTTGTCTTCACATTCCAGAACGTCGGTTTCTGCCTGATCGGCTGCCTGCTGGGTACACTGATCGGCGTGCTGCCGGGCATCGGTCCCGTCGCCACGGTGGCCATGCTGCTGCCGGCAACCTACGGGCTTGATCCTTTGTCTTCCCTCGTGATGCTCGCCGGCATCTATTACGGCGCGCAATACGGTGGATCGACCACGGCCATTCTGATCAACATGCCGGGCGAGACCTCGGCGGTCGTTACCTGTCTCGACGGCTATCAGATGGCGCGCAACGGCCGCGCAGGCGCCGCGCTTGCGGTCGCAGCGCTCGGCTCGTTCTTCGCAGGTTGCGTCGGCACGGTCTTCATCGCGGCGTTCGCTCCGGTGCTTGCCGCGTTTTCGCAGAGATTCGCCTCGCCGGAATATTTCGCGCTCATGACTCTCGGCCTGATTGCCGCCGTCGTCATGGCGCGCGGTTCGGTATTGAAAGCGCTGGCGATGATCTTTGCCGGACTGTTGTTCGGAATCGTCGGCACCGACGTGCAGACGGGCATGCAGCGTTTCACCTTCGACCTTCCGGAGTTGTGGGACGGGATGGGCTTCTTGCCCGTCGTCATGGGGCTGTTCGGTTTGGTCGAAGTCATCATGAACCTCGAACGGCCGCAGGAACGCAAACTGCTCGATACCAAGATCACGGGTCTGTGGCCGAACCTGCAGGAATTCAAGCTCGCCTGGCCGGCAGTGTTGCGCGGCACCGGCATCGGCTCGGTGCTCGGCATTCTGCCGGGCGGCGGCGCGGTGCTGTCGTCGTTCGCCAGCTACACGCTGGAGAAGAAGATATCCAAGACCCCGGCACGCTTCGGCAAGGGCGCGGTCGAGGGCGTCGCCGGACCTGAATCGGCCAACAACGCAGCGGCCCAGACCTCGTTTATTCCGCTGCTTACGCTCGGCATCCCAGGCAACGTGATGATGGCATTGATGATGGGCGCCTTGATCATCCAGGGCATGAATCCCGGCGCGGCCGTGCTCGACAAACGCCCGGATCTGTTCTGGGGCATTGTCGCCAGCATGTGGATCGGCAACCTGATGCTGCTGGTCATCAACCTGCCGATGATCGGCATGTGGGTGAAGGTGCTGAGGGTGCCCTACCGCGCGCTGTTCCCGATCATCCTGGTGCTGAGCCTGATCGGCATCTACACGGTCAACAGCAGCCTCATGGATATCTGGCTGACCGCGTTCTTCGCAGTGATCGGCTATATGTTCGTGAAGTTCGACATGGAACCGACGCCGTTCGTGCTGGCCTTCATCCTGGGCCCGCAGATGGAAGACAATCTGCGTCGTTCTATGACGCTGTCGCGCGGCGATCCAATGATCTTCATCGATCGTCCGATCACGCTGAGCCTGCTGCTGACCGCGCTGTTCATCCTGATGCTGGTGATCCTGCCGGCCCTCCGCAGGAAGCGCGAGGAAGCCTTCCAGGAATAATCCTCGGATGGACAAGCCAAAAAACGGCCGAAAAGACGAGAGCCCGATCCAATGGATCGGGCTCTTTGTTTTACGAATGTGCAGATACGTCAGGCGACGCAGGCAAGCTCTGTGGCGTTCGCCATATTCTGGGCCATGTTCTGCGTCAGGCGGTCGGCGATAAGCTGCGTCATGGCAAGCGCAATATCCGGCCTGCTGTGGCAGATCTCCAGCGCGCGATTGCTCGGCACGCGGATCAGTTCGCAATCGTCGTCGCAGACCGTGCTGGCGGTGCGGCAATGCGATTGCGAGAACACACCGATCTCGCCCACGACATCGCCCGCGTAAACCATGGCATCCAGTTCGATGATGCGCACGCAGCCGCTCGCGATGACATAAAGGTAGTCCGCATGATCACCCAGGCGGAATAGCTCTTCTCCAGCCGCAAATGCCAGACGACCGAATTCGGCTTCGAGAGCCGGCAGGATGCTTGCCAGACTTTGCGAACTGATCACGACGTCTTCGGTCCGGCTGAAGGCAATCAATTCCTTCCAACGCCGATAGCTGCGCGGCATCACGCCGATCTCATTGCACACGCTTTCCAGGGACTGACCGAGCGCACACGCCTCGTCGATCTTCTCCACCGTCGCCCGTAGGAGAGCGAGAGTTTCGCTGTTCATTTCGTAAACCCCATTGCCCCAGGCCATTTACGTCAGGCCCATTGTTTTCATCAGGCGCCGAGGCGCCGTCCCCATAATGGCTTTTTACGCGGAGTCGAGGATTTCGGCAGTGATCGTCATCACATTGTCATAAATCTGCCGGGCTGGTCGAAAATCCGAGGCGGAACCGCCGCGCACCGAATCATTGCGGAATCGGCATGGATGGGCGAGAGTCCCGGGAACAAGAACCAGAACAGGGACATCTGATATGGCATCGGTTTTCCAGAGCCCTGCCGATTGGCGCGGCCCGACCCTACCGTCCGAAGACTGGATCCGTCCGTTCCGGACCGAACACGCCGCCGAGATCGCGGCTGCCTTACGCAGTGTCGAGAAACGCGGCCTATCGCTGGCCGAAATGCGCAAGGACGATTTCCCGATTCTCGAATTCGCGCGCGATCTGGCCGCCATGCGCCGCGAGCTGCAATTCGGCCGCGGCCTCCAGATGTATCGCGGCTTTCCCGTGCGCGACTATACCAAGGAACAGCTGCGTATCATCTATTGGGGCCTGGCACTCCATCTCGGCATGCCGCTCACCCAAAGCCGCCACGGTGATGTCATCGGCGATGTACGCCAGCTCGGCACCGGCCTGCATGAATTCGCCGGACGCGCCTACACCTCCAACGAGGAGCTGCATTTCCATTGCGATCCATGCGACGTGGTCGGCCTGTTCTGCCTGCGTGTCGCCAAGCACGGCGGACTGACCAAGGCGGCAAGCCTCGTCGCCATCCATAACGAAATGGCTCGCACCGCGCCCGACCTGCTCAATGAATTGTATACGCCGTTCATCTATAGCTGGCGCAACAATCAGCCCACGGGCGCCGCGCCCGATTACGAACACCCGGTCTTCGCCATCGTCGACGGACGGTTCGTCAGCAAATATTCCCCCTCCTACATCGAGTGGGGTTACAAGATGCGTAATCTGGAAATTCCACCCGCCAAGAAAGCGGCGCTCGCCATGGTGAACCGCCTCGCCAACGATCCCGCCTTCCATCTCGAACGACCGTTCGAGCCCGGCGATCTGCAGTTCATGAACAACCTGACCATGCTGCATGCGCGCACCGACTTCGAAGATCACGAGGACCCGGCTGAAAAGCGCCATTTGCTCAGGCTGTGGCTCGCCGTACCCGACAGCGCACGCCTGCCGGATTCGTTCGGTGCTTTCTACGGCGACGTACGTGCCGGCGCCGTGCGCGGCGGCTATCCGTCCGCAGGGCCGATCACCTTCGAGACGGTGCACCTGAACTGATCCGACGAAGCGGGACCGCCAATCGGTCCCGCATTCATCTTCCGGTTACTCTGCTTCAGCTTCCGGTTACTCTGCTTCAGCTACTTTGCCCAAGACAGGTAATTGGGCTGGAAGCCTTTCGGTCCCATATGGCCGCCGTGCAGCACGATTTCTTTGCGATGGACGACGAGCGCCGGCATGGGCATCAGCGGGAAGAAATAAAACTCCTTGGTCACGCGATCGAACAATTCGCGATAGATCGCCTTGCGCTTTTCCACATCCAGCTCACGGTACCCCGCTTGCGCGAGTTCGGAGAGCTTCGGATCGTGCGTGTAATTACGCGGGCTCTGATCGAAGAAGAAACGCGCCGTCCCATTGACGTCGGGCTGACCGCCGCCATTGTCCCAAAAGCCGACGAAGGTCTGAATCTGCCCATCGTCGCGCACCTTGTTGTAGACATTGAACGGCATGGAATTGACGCTGGCGCGGATGCCGACGGCACGAAGATACCCGGCCACGGCCTGTGATTGCGGCGTGGTTGCCCCCCAATTGCCGAGCACCAGGTCGAAGCCGTTTTCGTAGCCGGCTTCCTTCAAAAGCGCCTTCGCCTTTTCCGGATCGTAGCTCACCAGCGGTGCCGTGTAGTCGCACGCCACATGCCACCTGTGGCACATGCCGCCGGGTAACGGCTCTGTCTCCCACATCTCCTTCGGCACGAAGGCTTTTTTCATCGCCTCGCGGTCGACGGCGCGGAACAAGGCCTCGCGCACGCGCGGATCCTTGAACACGCCGATACCGGAGCGGTTCGCCACGTCCGGCGCGATATAGCTGAATTGTACGGTCGGATAAGCGAGCACGCTCAGATTTGGATTGGCGCGCAGGTTGTCCGCCTGATCGGGATTGACCTCGTACATGATCTCCAAATTGCCGACGATCATCTGGGCAACCTGCGTCTGCTTGTCGGGGATCGGTACGAAATGCAGTTTGCCGATGCCGCCCGCGCGCTTCAATTCGCTGCCGTCAGGATATTTGCCGTGCGTGAAGCCCTTGGACTGTTCCAACATCACGCCCGCATTGTCACTGACGCTGACGACACGATAGGGCCCGCTGCCGATGGCGTTCTTGCCGAAGGTTGTCTTGTTTTCGAGCTTTTCGTGCACATCCGACGGATAGATGGGCAACGAGACCGCAACGCCTTGCATGAAAGGTGCGTAGATCTCCTTCGAGCTGATACGGAGCTGGTATTTGCCCAGCTTCTCCACCTTGTCGATCCAGCCGAAGCGGTTTTCCTTGAAGCGGAAATTGGTCTTGGGATTGATCACGTGCGCGATGGTATAGACCACATCGTCGGCATCGAGCTCAGACCCATCGTGGAATTTCACATCCTGCTTGAGAGTGAATTCCACCGTCTTATCATCGATGCGCTTCCACGATTGCGCCAAAAGACCGCCGAATTCGCGCTTGGCATCGTCGTACCAAAGGAGCGAATCGAAGACCACGCTGTTCATCAGCGTCGCTTGCGGCTGTGGATCGTAGATCGGATCCAGACCCTGGATCGGTTGTTCGACGGCGATTCGCGCCGTGTCCTTCGCCTTTTGGGCAAAGGATGGCGCAGCGCACGCCAGGGCCAGTCCGGTAGACACACCAAGGATGATGGCTGTTCGCAACATGGTTTTCTCCCTGTTTTGCGCCGCCCGTGTGCCGGACTGACGCGGCTCTTCTGACGAGATTTTCGATGTGCGGTCTCCTTAAGCCTAGCAACTGAGCGCGCGAAAACGCAATCGGCAGGGCGTTTTCGGCAATCAAGCCCGATTTCCACCAGAATTAAGGCCAAACACGTGTGATGCGCGTCACTGCCGCCGACGATGCGGCCTGCTACATTTTGCCATCGGATGCGCGGCTGCCTCCACGGCAGACCCTCCTCCATTCATCTCCCCGGAGCCGTCCGATTAACCTCCCTGTTAACTTGCCGGCCGCCCTCTGCGGCCGGACCTTTTATCCGTGCGGCTTTTGCCGCCCCGCTTTTGTCATCCTGGTGCGCTCGCTATAAGCAAGGTGTGATAACGGGGAGACATCCATGCGAGTACACGACCAGCCAGGCCGATCGACCGTCTTTGCCTCCGGTGCCATGGCCGCGACGTCACAGCCGGCATCGAGCATCACCGCGCTTCGCATCCTGATGGCCGGCGGCAACGCCATGGATGCGGCGATTGCCGCAGTGGCTGTGCAGTGCGTCGTCGAACCGCAATCGACCAGCATCGGCGGCGATTGCTTCTGCCTTTATGCGCCGGCCAAGGCGCCCAAGGGGACACCGCCCATCGCTTTCAACGGCTCCGGGCGCGCACCGAAAGCCGCCACGGCGGAATGGTATACCGCCAACGGCTTCAACCACATTCCCCTGCATTCGCCTCATGCCGTGACCATCCCCGGCGCGGTGGATGCCTGGTGCCAGCTGCTGCGCGACCACGGCACGATGAGCCTGGCCCAAGTGTTGGAGCCTGCGATCCGCTATGCACGTGACGGCTTCGCCGTCCACGGTGTCGTCGCCTACGATTGGGCCCTGTTCGATGAGCTGTTGGCCCAGGATCCGACGGCCGCGACCTATTATCTGAAGAACGGCAAAGCGCCGTCCGAAGGCGATGTCATCCGTCTGCCCCTGCTCGCCAAAACCTTGGAGACGATCGCGGAAAAAGGGCGCGAAGGTTTCTATAGCGGTTGGGTGGGCGAAGACATCGTCGGCTACCTCAAGAGCAAGGGCGGCTTCCATACGATGGACGATCTCGCTGCTGGCGTCGGCGACTACGTCACCCCCATCTCCACCAACTACCGTGGTTACGACATCTACGAATGCCCGCCCAACGGCCAAGGCATCGTTGCGCTGGCCATGCTGAATATCTTGCAGGGCTTCGACCTCACGAGCCTCGATCCGGTTTCGCCGGAACGGCTGCATCTGGAAATCGAAGCGGCCCGCCTCGCCTATCTCGACCGCGACGCGGTTCTGGCCGACCCGAAATTCGCGCAGGTACCGATGCAGACATGGCTCTCCGCCGATCACGCGGCAGGCCTGCGCAAGTTGATCGATCCGAAGCGCCGTGGCCCCGATTTTCCGGCTTCCAAACTGCCGCCCCACCACGATACGGTTTATCTGACCGTCGTCGATAAGGACCGCAACGCCGTCAGCTTGATCAATACGCTGTTCCATACGTTCGGCTCGGGGCTTTGCGCACCCGAGAGCGGCGTGATGCTGCAAAACCGTGGCGCTGGCTTCGTGTTGACGCCGGGCCATCCCAATTGCATCGAGGGCGGCAAACGCCCGCTGCACACGATCATTCCCGGTATGCTGATGAAGGACGGCCGCGCGCAGATGCCGTTCGGCGTGATGGGCGGACAATACCAGGCGTGCGGCCATGCCCACGTGTTGACCAACCTGATCGACTACAAGATGGACATCCAGAGCGCCATCGACATGACCCGTGTCTTCCCGGACAACGAGGATCCGGACGGCCGCGTCCAGGTTGAAAGCGGCCTGCCCCCCGAAGTACTCGCCGGCCTGCACAAGCTCGGCCATCGCACCTATATCCCCAATCGCCCCATCGGCGGATCACAAGCGATCTGGATAGACTGGGAGCAAGGGATGCTGCGCGGCGGCTCGGATCCGCGTAAGGACGGCATGGCGATCGGCTATTAGTCAACGCGTATGTACGACATGCGGACGTGACGCAGGCCCGGCTCGCCCTCTATTACGCCGCGCTGTTCGGTGCCAACGGCGTATTCCTGCCGTTCTGGCCAGTGTGGCTCGCCTCACGCGGGCTCAGCGCCAGCCAGATCGGCATCGTCTTCGGCTGCATCAGCGTGGCGCGCATCATTGCCACGCCGCTGGTCGCTCAGATCGCGGATAGGCGCGGCGACCGCAAGCCGGCGATCGTCGTACTCGCCGCACTCGCGCTGGCACTTTATTGCCTGTATCCGATCGCATACGACTTCTGGATCTTGCTGTTCGTGTCCATCGTCGCCTCTACGGCATGGTCGGCCGGCCAACCGCTGGGCGAAAGCCTGACCGTCATCGCAGCCCGCGAACACGGGTTTGAATATGGCCGCGTACGGCTATGGGGCTCGATCGCCTTCATCGTCGTTGCCGTCGCTGCCGGGCGCCTGCTTGAAGGGCGCGACGCTGAGACGATCTACGATGTCGGCTTCGTTGTCGTCGCTCTGATGTTCGCAACGACGCTGTGGCTGCCCAATCCGCGCGTGCCGATCGTCTCTGAGACCCATGGCTATCCCATCGCCCAGGTCCTGCGCATACCGTCGTTCCTGCTGTTCCTGACGGCGGCCGGATGCGTGCAATCCAGCCACGGTGTCTATTACGCCTTCTCGACCATCCATTGGCGCTCGGTTGGGCTGGACGACACGTTGATCGGCCTGCTGTGGGCCGAAGGAGTTATCGCCGAAATCGTGCTCTTTGCTTTCGCCGTACCGGTCCTGCGCCGGGTCAGGCCGGAACGGCTGATTATGTTGGGTGGGTTGGCAGGTCTTTTGCGCTGGTCGGTACTGGCAAGCACAGACTGGCTACCGGCGCTCATGGCCGTTCAAGTACTGCACGCCTTCACCTTCGGCGCGGCCCATCTGGGCGCCATTCACGTGATCGCCCGCGTCGTACCGGCGCAGATGTCGGCGACGGCACAAAGCGTCTACGCTGCCGCAGTCACGGGGATCGCGACAGGTGGGTCGATGTTCATCTCGGGACAGTTATACGGCGCGATCGGCGGTAAAGCCTATTTCGCCATGGCGGCGCTGGGAGCGGTCGGCGCGCTGTGCGCCGCCGCGCTCCCGCGTTCGGATCGAATCTAGCCTCAGCGACCCGTCCAGACCGGTGCGCGCTTTTCCATGAAGGCACGGCGGCCTTCCTTGAAATCGTCGCTGTTCGAACAGGCATCGATCAGCGCGTTGCACACGTCCAGGTCCCAATCGGCGGGTGTCTTGAGGACCTCGTTGACGACACCCTTGGTCGCACGTGCCGACAGCGGCGCGTTCTCGGCGATGGCCTTCACATAGTCGCGGGTGAAGCTTTCCAACTCGCTGTCTTCGGTCAGACGGTTGACGAGGCGGATCTGCAACGCCTCTTCGCCACTGTAGCGGCGCGCGGTATAGAGGATCTCCTTCGCGGTCGGCGCACCGACAGTCTCAACGACCCAGCGCGTGAAGTTCGGGCGATAGCCGATGCCGAGGCGACCGGCCGGAATGCCGAACTGCGCGTTCTTGGACGCGATGCGAATGTCGCAGGCACATGCCAGTGCCACGCCGCCGCCCAGGCAGTAGCCTTGGACCATGGCAATGACGGGCTTCGGGCAGTCATGCACGGCCTCGTACATCGACAGCGAGTTGCGCTGATAGCCATGCGCCTGTTCCGCATTCGAACGCTTGTTTTCGAACTCGGAAATGTCGGCACCCGAAACCCACGCCTTGGCATCGCCCTTGAGAACAATGGCGCGCACATCCGGGTTGGCGCCGAACTCCTCCATGACCTCGGAGACACGCAGCGCCATGTCCAGCGAGACGGAATTGCGGCGTTCCGGATTGTTGAACGTGAGCCAGCCGATATTGTTCTCGACATTGGCCAAAATCTTGTCGGTCATGGAAATCCTCTGAAGGTTCAATGCGGTCGCGGCGGATTGTTCCAGCGCGCCCCGGACGAATCAAGCCAGCTTGCCCACCATCCAGACGGCAAAAATCGGGCGCACTTTCGTGCGCCCGCGAGGTTTGGGTGATGGTTCAGGGGTAATTCGTTAGCGGACGACGATGTCGTTCCTGACGCTCTTGACGCCCTTGATGCCGGCTGCGACCTGGCCCGCCTTGGCCTTCTGCGCGGACGAATCCACGAAGCCGCTCAACTGGACGACCGATTGCATCGTCTCCACACTGATCTGTGTGGCTGGCAATTCCTTGTCCTTGATCAGTTCGGCCTTGATCCGGGTGGTAATGGTCGCGTCGTCGACATATTCGCCGGCCGTTTCGCGGCCCTGTATGGGCGCGCAGGCGGCGATGGTGGCGGTCACGGCGGCTGCAGCCAGTACGGTCCGAAGCCATTTAAAATCGGACATTGAATCCGTCTCCTTGCCAGTCGTTCTTGAGAAGAATGTAGATTCGACAGCAGGAGAGCGGAGCGGACTTCTTCGTGACAAAATAGAGACCGCTCAAATACAGCCGAGGACTTGGGATCAACTTTACCCCATGGGGCGATTTTTATGGCCTCGCCGGTCGGGCTGTAGGCGGCTGTAGAGCCGTTACTTCTCCGCGACGATCGGGTTACGCGCAATGCCGAGGCCGGTGATCTCGACCTCGACCGTGTCGCCCGGCTTCATCCAGACTGGCGGATTGCGCCGGTTGCCCACTCCACCGGGCGTGCCGGTGGAAATCACATCGCCCACCTTCAAGGTATGCGCGGTGGAGATATAGGCGATCAGCTTCTCGATCTTGTGGTCCATATTGGAGATCGAGGTGTGCTGCATGACCTGGCCATTGAGCCGCGTGGTCAGGGTCTGCTTGTACGGATCGCCGAACTCGTCGGGCGTCATCATCCACGGGCCGAAGGTACCGGTGGATTCGAAATTCTTGCCCGCGCCGAACTGGCTGGTCGCATATTGCCAGTCGCGGATCGTGCCGTCGTTGAACACCGAATAGCCGGCGATATGGTTGAACGCCTCGCTTTCCGGGATATGGCGACCATCCTTGCCGATGATCACGGCAAGCTCGCCTTCGTAATCGAGCTGGTGAGAGACGTTGGGACGCACCATCGGCGCACCGGCCGCCAACAGGCCGTTGGACACGCGCAGAAACAGCATCGGCTCGGTCTGCTTGCCGCGGCCGGTTTCCTCCTGATGTTCCTTGTAATTTACACCGACGCACCAGATCACCTGCGCATCGGGAATCAACGGCAGCAACGTCACCTTGTCGATGGATGAATCCGGCTTCTTGTCCTTGACCGCGCGCTTGACCTTGTTCTGCCAGCCCTTGGTGCGCAGCAACGCGAGCATCGTATCAGGCAGATCGGGCGCCGCCTTGGCGAGCGACACGAAGCGGTTGTCGTCAACCATCACGCCGATGCCGTCGGCCCGACCGCGGCGATAGGAAATCAGTCTCATTGAGGTCCCCCCTTCAATCTTTGGTCGCCGCGACGTAAAGAACGTGCGGCGCGTGCTGTCGATATGGCGCCAAGGGAGGATGAGCCTTCACCATGGCTTCCGTCGGCCGCGGCTCGGCGATGCGGGCAATACGGAAGCCGGCAGAGATCAAGCCGTTGATATAGTCCTCCAATCGGTGGGGGAAGTACCAGATTGAAAATGGCTCCGTGCTTGATGGGCCATCCGAGAATCCCCAGCGCTCGACAAACGGACTGTTGCGCCAATAGTCGCCGACAAGCTTCCCCTCGATTTCTCCGTCCTGTTCGATCCAGCGGTTCACCGGCGCCGCAAAACACGGATGGGTCACGCTGAAGCAGAACCAACCACCAGAACGCAGCACACTGAATGCTGCCTGCGCCGCTTTGTCGAAATCCGGTCCATCCATTAGCGCCATGGTCGAAACCGCGCCATCAAAGCGCTGGGTCCCGAGCTCCGAGAGGTCTGCGTAGGACGCGACGTGATATCGGATACCTTGCTGCTCGATCTGTTCAGCTTGCCGCGCCGCCTCGATCAGGCGCACCGACAGATCGATCCCCGTCATACGCGCCCCCTTCTTGGCGAACAGACGGGTATTGAATCCCTCGCCGCAGCCGAGATCGATCACGTCCAGGCCGGCAAGTTCGGGAAGAAAATTCAGGAATGCGGGATTGTTGGCAATCTCGCGGAACCGGTCATTTCCGGCACGTACGCTATCGGTCCATCGGTCCGTATTGGCATCCCACGCCCGTGCCACATCGGTTTCTTTGCTGGACATGTGGTCGAATGCCGGAAAAGGCCGATCAGGATTTGGGGCGCGTCGCCATGCTCGCCAGGAATTTCTCCTGTGAGCCGGATTGCAAATACATGAGCGCGCAGCCAAGCAAGCGGTCGTCTTTCTTGGTACCCGCGGTCGGACATTGCGATTCATCGAGCGTCGCACGCGGGCGCGGATCATCCGACACCCCGCTTGCCAACAGCGCGTGCGGAAGATCGGCCTCACGCTTGGCATCCGTCTCATCCGGACCGGTCACACCGATATCGGGCAGCACGCCGCGTCCCTGGATGGTGCGACCCGACGGCAGATAATAAAGCGACGTCGTCAGGCGCAATGCCCCACCCCAATCGAGCGGCGAGATGACCTGTACCGAGCCCTTGCCGAAAGAGCGCACGCCGAGCACGGCAGCGCGATGATGATCCTGAAGCGCGCCCGCCACGATCTCGGATGCGGATGCAGAACCGCGGTTGATCAGCACGACCATGGGCAGGCCGCGTGCGATATCGCCCGGCGAAGCGTCAAAACGACGTGTCTCACCCAGGCGGTCGCGCACCGATACGATCTTGCCGTCGTTCAGGAACTCATCCGCGATCTCGACCGATTGCGTGAGCAAACCACCTGGATTGTTGCGCAGATCCAGCACGATCCCTTTCAGGTTTGGACCCGCCTGGGCGCGGATGCGGCGCATGGCGCGCTCCAACGCGTCGTCCGCGCGGCTGATGAACTGGGTGACGTTGATGTAGCCGATATTGTTCTCGACCGACCATTTCACCGGCTCGATCTGAATGATGGCGCGGGTCACGCGCACATCGAAATCGGCAGCACCTTCGCGGCTCATTTTCAGCATGACCGATGTACCGGGCGCGCCGCGCAGCAGACGCACCGCGTCGTTCAGCTTCATGCCGCGGATGTCCTGGCCGTCGACCTGGGTGATCAGATCACCCGACTTGATGCCCGCACGTTCAGCCGGCGTGTCGGCGATGGGCGCAATGACCTTGATGACGCCATTCTCGGCGTTGATCTCGATGCCGAGACCGCCGAACTGACCCGAGGTGACGACCTGGGACTCGCTGTATTCCTCAGGGTTCAGATAGATCGAGTGCGGATCGAGCGAGGCCAGCATGGTATCGAGCGCGCCTTCGGTCGCCGCCACCGGCGGGATCGTCTTCGCTTCGCCCTTCGCCTGCTCGATACCGCTGATTGCCGCAGTCAGCAATTCGCCCGGATTGACGTCGGAGACATAATCGCGCCGCACGCGCAGGAACGCATCGTTGAAATGGCGGAGTTGCTGATCACGGGTGCCGTCATCGACCGTGGATTCGACGAAGACCTTGCGGAACTTCTCGTAGTCCGGCCCTTTGGAAATCGAGACACTGGAGCTTCCGCCGACGTCGCCAAACACGCGGGCAACCGAGGAGTCGCTCGTGCAGCCGATCAGAAGGACGGAACCGGCCGCCACCATCACGAGCGCAGTCGACAAGGTCCGTTTGATTTCACCGAAAGTACACTTCGACATGAACTGGCCGCTCCTAATTCACGGCACCAAAACCCAGAATGGCCGGTCCGGGGCCTGCCGGCCGGGGCAACGATCCTATCCTGCCGCTCCGATCTTGGCGATCAGTTCGTCGCGGATCTTATCGGCTTCGTCATTGGGAACCTGGCACGTGCCGGCCCCCTCGTGGCCGCCGCCACCATATTCCAGCATCAGTCCGCCCACATTTACGCGCGCAGTGCGGTTGAAGATGGATTTACCGACAGCGAAAACGGTATTGCGCTTCTGTAGCCCCCAGATCGCATACATCGCGATGTTGGTTTCGGGATAAAGCGCGTAAATCATGAAACGGTTTCCGCAATAGATGATTTTTTCGTCGCGGAGATCCAGAATCGCCAGTTTGCCGTAAATGCGGGTGCAGCGGCGGACCTGGGCAACGAACTTCTCGCGCTGCACTGCCAGCATGTCGATACGTTCCTTGACGTCGGGATGGGCGAGAATCTCGTCGATCGGGCGGTCGCGGCACAAATCGATCAGCGACATCATGAGCTGATAATTGGAGCAGCGGAAACTACGGAACCGGCCGAGGCCGGTGCGTGAATCCATGATGAAGTTGAGCAGCGCCCACCCTTGCGGGTTCATCACCTCGTCCATGGTGAATTGGGCGGAATCGCCGCGGTCCACAGCTTCCATGAGTTCAGTGCTGACGCGCGGAAAGGCCGCCTTGCCACCGTAATATTCGTAAACAACGCGTGCGGCGGATGGTGCATGGGGCTCATTCACGTAATTGACCGGCATCCGCTCGAGACGGATCGCCTCACTCATATGATGGTCAAAAGCGCGCTGAACGCGGCGGTCATAGGGCAAATTTGTGGTAATGTCGTTCTCGCCCAGTTCAACGATACCGTCCTGCACGTCCTTGGGGTGGACGAACTTGATGTCGTTGATGGCTTCCAATTCCTTGAACAGGACCGCGCAGACGAGACCGTCGAAATCCGACCGCGTTACGAGGCGGAATCTGTCTTCGTCTTGGGCCATTCAATGCTCCGGACCGGCTACAAGGTTCCGGTATCGACCGGCCCTCGGGTAGCAAACGCGTTGCTTCCTGTTGTCGCCAATTTATAGGCTACGCCGATTAATGATTCCAGACACATCACCAACGGTTTCAACACCTTAGCCCCGTCAGCCGAGGCCGGGTCTAGGTGGCCCGCGATAAGGTATGGCGCGCCCAGACGACGACGGCCAGCAGGATGAACGCCATCGCCTGATGGGCAGCGCCCAGCGGCGTCGGCACAACCAACAGTAGGGTCGTGATGCCGAGTGCAGCCTGAGCGAAGACGGCCAGAATAAGCCCATGGAACACGTTCAGATGCCGCCCGGCGGGAAGCATGCGGCGCGCCCGGATCCACAAAAGTGTGATCAGGATCACTGCGGTGATCGCCACCACGCGATGGTTGAACTGGACCGTGGGGATGTCCTCAAACGGGGCGAGCCAAGAGCCGAAGGAGCCTTCCGGGATCCAGCGCCCGTCCATCAGCGGGAAGGTATTGTATGTAAAGCCGGCATCGAGCCCCGCGACGAAACCGCCCGCCAACATGGTCAACACGATCCAGCCGATCACGAAAACCGTGAAGCGCGCCAGCGGCCGCAACGGTTCGGCAACCGGCTTCGTGCGTGCCTCGCCGCCCAACAAGGTCAGCGCGAGCCAGAGCATATAGACGAAGATCAGCATGGCCGCGCCCAGATGGGTCACCAGCCGGTATTGGCTGACCTCCGGATGGTCGATCAGGCCGCTCGCCACCATGAGCCAGCCGAGGACACCCTGTAATCCGCCGAGCACGAACAGCAGCCCGATGCGCCCGATCAACGGCCGTTCGATATAGCCCCGGACCACGAAGAACAGGAACGGGAACAGGAACACCACACCCATCAGGCGGCCCCACAGGCGGTGGATGTATTCCAGCCAGAAGATCGAGCGGAAGGTTTCGACCGTCATGTCGTAATTGATGTGGCGGAATTGCGGCGTCTCGCGATAGAGATCGAACATCCGCCGCCATTCGGCATCACTGAGCGGCGGCAGCCAGCCGGTGATCGGGCGCCAGTCCGCCATCGAAAGCCCCGATCCTGTCAGGCGGGTGAACCCGCCCAGGACGACTGCACCAAACACCATCGCGAGGAGACAGAGCAGCCAGATGCCGACCGTACGCCGGCGCGCCGGAGAGGCGCTTTCGGGGAAAAACGACATGGCCGGGGTTCTCGCATACTCCGCGGGGGAATGAAATCCTCGTGGTGATTCCATCCGTCCTGGCCGTTTCCTGGCCGTTAATGAAATCCCCACCGGCGGTGTGTTATGGCGGGCCATGATCGTTCTCGGCCTCAAATGCTTCAGCCACGACACCGGAGCCGCCATCGTCGCCGAATCCGGCGGCCGGCTGGTGGTACACGCCGTCAGCGAAGCCCGCCTCAACCGGCGCAAGCATTCGTTTGCCTACCCGCTGATGTCCATTGCCTACTGCCTGGAGGCTCTCGGGCTCACCTCCCTCGATGAGGTCGACCTGATCTGCGTCGACCGGCACATGGAATTATGGCCGGAGCCTCGCTCCCAGTTCGGCTTCCAGGCGGCCAAGGCGCGGCGCCATCCCCGCTACGACGACAATCATCGCTGGAACTACCTGATCGAACAGACGCTGAAGGTCGACCGCGCCAAGGTGCGGCTGGTCAACCACGTCGATGCACACGCGGCCTCGGCTTATTTCGCGAGCCCGTTCGACAGCGCCGCCGTGCTTGTGGCGGAAGGCGGCACCGGCCTCTATCGCGGCGAAGGGACCGCGCTCCGCGTCATCGACCGCATGGGGTATTTCGGCGATACCTGGCACGACGGCGCGATCGTCACCCCGCGCAAGGATCATTTCGTCAATGCGTCGTTTCTCTACGACACCGTGTCGATGCTGTTGGGTTACGACATCTTCGGCGCGGGACAGACCATGGCGCTCGCAGGTTTCGCGGATCGTTTCCCGGCGAACGACTATTTCACGGTGGACCCTGACCGATTCGATGGCTTCGTCATCAATCACGATAAGACCGTGCATGGCATGGGCCCCCTCGAAGCATACAAGGGCAACGACAAGGATATCGTCGCCGAACGGTGGGTGAACCTCGCCCGCCAGGCGCAGGAGACGCTGCGTACCGATCTGCTTTATCTGGCACGCCTCGCGCGGGACAAAACGGCATTGCGGCACCTCGCTTATGCAGGCGGGGCGGCGCTCAATTGCCTGATCAATGCACAGATCCTGGAAACCGGCATATTCGACGATCTATTCGTGCAGCCCGCAGCGTCGGACGAGGGCATCCCGCTGGGCTGCGCGCTTTATGGCTATCACGCGCGCGGCGGCAAGCTGCGCTTCGTCATGGACAATGCCTATCTCGGCCGCCCACCGGTGCCTGCCCCACTCGACGAGCTTGCGAAAACGAATGGCCTCACGCTCAGCCCGGCCGATAGCGATACGCTCGCCGACCTGCTCGCCGGCGGCGCAATCATCGGGCGCTGCGTGGGACCCAGCGAATACGGCCCACGCGCACTCGGCAACCGTTCGATCCTCGCCGATCCGCGCGGGCCGGGCATGAAGGATCGGCTCAATGCCGAGGTCAAACACCGCGAAGGCTTCCGCCCCTTCGCACCGTCGTGCCTCGCCGATGCGCCGCCCGATTGGCTGAAAGCGCCCGGCACCAGCCCCTTCATGCTGCTCGCAGGACAAGCAAGCGCATACGGCCAATCGTTCGCGCCCGCCATCGTTCACGCCGACGGTTCAAGCCGTGTTCAAGCGGTGACGCGTTCTGCCAATCCTGGCTACTACGACCTCATCAAGGCGTTCGGTGCGCGTACGGGCTGCCCGGTATTGCTCAACACATCCTTCAACGACAAGGACGAGCCCATCGTCGAGACGGAAGAGGATGCGATCAATTGCATGTTGCGTACCGGATTGGACGCAGCCGTCATCGGCGACCGCCTGGTCCGGCGCGCGCCGCAGACCCGCGCCGCCGATCCGGCCGTCATGCGCCAGGCGACATCGGAGCGCGTCAGCGCGGCCTATCGCGGCCTGATCGAACGCTTCTGCGATATGGAAGCTTACGTCGCGCTCGCCACGCGCCTCAACGACGAGGCCGCTCAGGCCGCATCATAGACCGCGCGCTCGAAGAACCTCACATGTTCCCCGATCGGTTTCGGATCGGCGATCAACTTGGCCGACGACGCCCGGATCCGAGTGCTCATTTCGTGCAGATATGAATCGTCGCGCGCCAAGCGAACGGCACGATCGACATAGGCGTCAGCGGTCAGGTCCGCACAATCAGCCAATCCCATGCGGCGATATTGCCCGAACGTGACGCGTGCGCGCATGAAATCGCCGACGAGCGTCACTACCGGCGTGCCGGTACTGAACGCTTCCAGGCTCGACAGGCCGCCGCTGAAATGAGGGGTATCCAGAATGACCCGCGCCGAGGTCAACAGGCGCATGAATTCCGTCCGGTTGCGGCGCGGCACGAAGCGAATACGGTGGGCGACCTGCGGGATGGTTGCCTGCCATCGCGCCTCAAGGCCGGCACGCCATTCCGGATGCAGCCCGTCGAGAACCGCCAATTCGGCATCCGGACATTGCGCCAAGATGGCCCCGATCATCCGGTCGAACTCGGGATGGATCTTGAACAGGGATTGAGGACACAGGAAAACCGGACCGTCATCATTTCCCGCCACGATTTCGGGCCGCGCAACGGACGACGGCAAGCTGTCCAATTCAACCAAACGCTCGCTATAGGACTTGGCCGCATCAGTCGGCTCGATCAGGCGGCTCGAAATGAAATAATCGATGGTCGGAATACCCGTTGTCACCGGATGGCCCCAGCTTACGCATTGCACCGGCGCCAAACGTGCAAAGGCGAGGAAATAGCTCAGCGGCTCCATGCCGATGTCGGTGTAATAGAGGATATCCAGCTCCGCGGCAGCGAGGATCGAGCGTGCCGCGGCGAGATGGCGCGGCAGGCGGTCGAACACGTGCACGTCGAACCTGTCGCGCGGCAGATTGGCGATCAGCCCTTCATTGAGGCGCGCGATGGTGTGGTCGTGCAAGAAGGCCGACACGAAGCCGATGCGGATCGGCCTACCCTTCGGTCCACCCTGTCGTTTCTCACAATGCGGCGCCGTGAAATTCAACGACGGGCAGGACACGCGATATAGCGTGGCGAGCGCCTCCATGATCGGGCGATCCTCACGGCCGTGATAAGCAAGATGGAACGGCGTCGCGCCTACTTGGCGCAGAGGATCGTCAAGCCGCAGGCCGGCATCGCACAGTTCGTCCAGTTGCGTAACAACGCGCCCACGGACCACATCGATGTCGTCCGTCGAATTGAGGATGGGCGGCATGGCCAACGCGGCACGGATACGTGCGCCAGGATCGTTTCGCAGTGCTGCCGCGCGCGCGAAGCCAGATATGGCGGTACTCGTACGCCCCTTTATCTCATCGATATCGGCGAGATTGCGATGGGCCGGTGCGAAATCCGGATCGGCCGCAATGGCAGCGCGATAAGCCTCCGCCGCCTCGTCCCAGCGCGTCATCTCCTTCAGTACATTGCCAAGATTGTTGTGCGCGGGTGCAAAGGCCGGCTCACCCGCGATCGCCGCACGGTAACGCTCCGCTGCCTCGTCCCAACGACTGCGATCCTTCAGCAAATTGGCGAAATTGAAATTGAGACGCGGCGCCTCGGGCGTAAGGTCGAGAGCGGCGCGAAAGCTCGCCTCGGCCTTACCCGTATCGCCGATACTGTGTGCAATGACGGCGAGATCGCTCAGGATGTCCGCGCGCGCTCCATCCACTGACACCGCACGTTCGAGGATCGCGACCGCCGCCTCGAACGAGCCGCGTTCATAGGCGACGATGCCGCGCCGGTGTAAATCGTCGGCTTCACTCACGCATTTCGTCCGCATAGCAGATCGCGGCGCGTCCCCGCCCGCATCTGGGCGAGACCTGCGGTGATTGAGTCGATTGCCTGTTGTCCGATTTCCGTCATGACGAGAGCGCGAGTATAATCGAAACCATGTCCATGTTCGATGATGCAATCGCCCGGATCGACGCAGTCAATGCAGCCGACCCCAATCGGGAGGAATTCGAAGGCCGCACCTGGCCCAAGGAACTGCTTTACAGCCGACGCATGAGCGCCTGGCTCGACCGTCTCGCCCCCAATGCCTCGGAGGCGCTGAAACTTGCCGTGCGCGCCCAGCACATCGAGCGCTGGCATATCCCACGTATGGATTACGAAGACGGCAAGAAGGGTTATCACCTCTGGCGCACCGCCCTCTATCGCTATCATGCGGACCGAACGGGACGCATCCTGGCCGACGTGGGCTACGATCCAGCGACCATCGAGCGCATCGGCCAACTCCTGCAGAAGAAGCGCCTGCGTTCGGACCCCGAGGCACAGACGTTGGAAGACGCCGCCTGCCTCGTTTTCCTCGAGAACCACTTCGCTGAGTTCATCGACAAATACGAAGAGAAGTATGACGAGGTGAAAATCGTCGATATCGTGAAAAAGACCTGGGCGAAGATGTCCGATAACGGCCACCAAGCCGCGCTGATGCTGGCCAGTCGGTTGCCTGAGCGCGCGCGGCATCTCGTCCAGGCCGCTCTTGCGGCCAACTAATCCTTCAATTGGCGGCGCTTACGCCCCTTCTTCGTCATCGCCCGGATCAGCGCGATCGAGCGCGGAGCGCAGCACGAGATAAACCTTGCCGGCATCCGACGTCATCAACGACGCACTGACCACGCCCTCGTGGTCGCTGCGACGCGCCGCCGTGATCAAGCCGTCGAACTGCGCGATGTATCGGTTGACGTAGTCGCGGAAGGTCGGGTTCTCGCGATAAAGCCCGTTGATGCGCGCGAGCTTCGCCCGCGTACGCAGCCCCAGCAGCTTGCGCAGGAAGATGCCCTTGTCGCCGCGGCTGTAGCGATTCCAGTCGTCCTCGCTGACGTGGGTCTCCATGATCCGGTTGATGTCGATGGCGATGGATTCCAGCCCTTCGTTCACCAGCGACAGACGGCGCAGGAAATCCTCTGTGCCGAGCTTCTTGGATTGCTCCTTGAGCGATTCCGAGATCTGAGCCGCGCGCGAGGTCGCCTTCACCAACTCATTGGTCTGGCGCTTTACCTGCTCGACCGCTTCTCCCGTCTGCTGACCAAGGCGTTGCGCCGCCGCAGTCAGATAATCACTGCCACGCCGGAGCGTGCTGTCCCAATTCTCGAAGTCGGAGATCGCCTTGCGCGCCGCAGCATCCGCATTGGATGCCGTCTCGGAGATCGATGAGCCGGCGGTATCCATGCCGGATATGGTGCGTTCGAACGCCGCGCTGAGGTCGTTGAGTTGGCGTTTGACCTGCTCGCCCGTCGCCAACAAGCGCCGCGAAACCGTGTTGGAGGATTCGTTCGCGCCTTCGGTTTCGGCGCGGATGGCCGCACCGATCTCGCGCAGCTTCTCCAGATTGTTCTCGGCCAGCTTGGCGCTGGCGCGCGCAGTCTTATCAAAGGCCTGCTCGGCCGCAAGCGCAGCATCGGCCGCTTTGTGCGACGCATCAGCCAATTGATCAGTGCGCATATGCACCACGTCGGACGTGCTCTCGAGCTTGGCAATGGCCCGATCCGATGAGGCTGCCAGATCGTCCAGGCGTTGGCGCACGGTGCGGCTGGCCTCGTCGATGCGATGGGTCGAGGAATCGGCGACGCCCGCCAGCGAATCCGCCCCCTCGCGCAGCGCTTCGTTCATCGAACGTGTGCGTTCAACCGCGTGCTCGGAGGCCTGCGACACCACGTCGGCCTGACGCTGCAGACCTGACGTGACCGTATTGAGCAGCTTCGCCGCCCGGTCGACCGCAAGCGCCAGTTCGCGCGAGCGTTCCTGAAGCGCGCTGCCGACACGCTCGACGCGCGCCGTCGCCTCGGTCGACGTTCCGTCCATCTCCTGGGCGCGCTCGTGCAGGGCATCGGCAAAGGCTTGGACATGCGAATTGGACTCGGCCGCAGCCTGCGCGAATTCCTCCGTCCGCTGACGGAAGATCGCACCCAGGCGGTTGAGCCGCTCCTCGGTCTCGCCCGAGGTTTCGCTGACCGTGCCGAGATTGGTGGCGAGGTCTTCCGCGATGCGTTGCAGGCGCGAAGCCGCTTCGTCGGCCTTCGCCGCCGCCTCGCGCGAGCGTTCGACCAATTGGTTGCCGACGGAACCGACATCCTTGACCGCACTGTTGGACGCGGTCGCCAGTTCCTTTGAACGTTCATGCAACGCAGACGCCGCTTCGCTTACCTGGCGAACCAGATCAGCCGACAGCAGACGCATCTTGCCCGCGCGGTCCTCCAACGTCTCCCACGTCTCATCCATGCGTGAGACGGCGACATCAGTGATATCGGACAACTCGCGCGAGCGCTGATGCAGTTTCGCGCCGACCGACTCGATCTGATCGGTCGCGGTCGTGGTCGTATGCGAGAGGTCTTTCGACTGACGATGCAATGCATCGTTGACGCCCCCCAACAGGCGTGCGGCCCGTTCCGTGGCGTTGGCGATCTCGTTGGAACGGTGCTCCATCGTGTCGCCGGCCTTGGTCAAGTCCTCGACCGCCTTGTCCGCCTCGTTGGTGAGCTGCGCCGATTTCTGGCGCAGATTGTCGGCAACGCTGTTGAGGCGGGTCGACGAACTTTCGGTAATCGCGGCCAGTTCATTGGCCCGGCGCTCCAGGACCACGCCGATGGTGCGCAGCCGTTCGGTCGTCTTGCCCGACGTCTCGCCAAGCGAACGCGTCTCCTCACGCAGCGCATCGCCGACTTCACTAATCTGCTTGATGCTGTCGACAGCCGTGGCAGCAAGCAGGGCCGCCTGTTGGATCAAGGCGTCCTGCGCCTTGCCCATATCGCCGTTGGACGCTTCGGACGTGGAATGCAGTTCGCGGATCTGGTCGACAATCTGTTCCAGCTGAGCCTGCAACTGACGCGTCGCCGCATCGGAGGCCTGCGTCAATTCAGTCACCCTCTGAGCAAACCCATCACTCATCGAAGCAGCAAGCTGGGTCGCCTTGTTCAGATCCTCCAGATCGCGCTTCATGGCGGCGGTCGTACGGTCCAGATTGGCGACGCCGAAGTCGGCCGCTTCCCTCACCTCCACCTTGGCGCCATGCAGACGCTGCGCCGCTTCATCGAGCAGGCTATTCGCATCCTTCGAAATGCCGGCCAGTTCGTCAGCCCGGGCGCGGATATCGATCCCGGAGGTTTCGAGACGCATCGTAACCACGTCCGCCACGCGCGCGATATGGTCGGTTCGCTCCTGCAACCCATTGCCGACCTGCGTCATCTCGTTGACCGCGCGTTCGGCGGCGGTCGTCACCTGATCGGCCTGTTTCTCGATTTCCGCTCCGGCGCGATCGACGCGGGCGAAAACCGTCTCAACGGCACGGTCGAGCCCGTCGGTCACCTCCTGCATCTGCGCCCCGGCACCGCGTGCACGCGTCATCGCGCGGTCGGACGCACTGTCCAGGGTTTCGGTCTGACGGCGGAATTCGTCGGTGGCGAGCGCCATCTTCTTGAGTGTCGTATCGCTTGCCGCCAGCAGACCGCGCGTCTCCGCACCGATCTCGGCGCCCGCCTCGCGCGCGCGCAGCAACGTGCCTTCTGTCGCCGATTGCAGGTTCTTGGACTCAGCATCGATCAGGCGCGCGATCTCGTAGGTCTGCGCGGTCGCACGCGCCACCGCGTCGTTCAGGTTTTCGGCCTGATGCGAGAGCGCCTCGCCTACCATGTCGGCCTGCACGACCACCTGGTCGGAACGGCGCGTCATGTCGAGCGCGTAATCCTTGAGCCCGACACTCGCCGCCTCGACCCGCTTGGCGGCAAGCTCGGTCGCACTTGCCAGTGTGGTGGCGTTTTCCGCGAGATCGCGGCCCATCGCCTGCGCACGCACGGCAGCGGTGGCGGAGACCTGATCCAGCGTCTGCGCACGCGTCTGGAACAATTCCGCCGTTTCATGTGCGCGCCGCGCGGATTCCTCGGCGACCCGCATCAATTCCACACCGCTGCGCTGCAAGGTCGCGGTGATATCCTCCGTGCGTGCCGCCGCCTGCTGCGACACGTTGATCAGATCGTGCGACTGATGATGCAGCACGTTGCCCGCCTCGCGCGCGCGCGCAATCGCGCGGTCGGAGGCATTGACCAAATCTTCGGCTTGGCGGCGCAGGTTCTCACCGGCGCTTTCGGATTTGAGCGTCGCCTGATCGGATGCATGCACCAACGCCAGCGTCTGCTCCTTGATCAGCGCCGCCGCCTCGGCCGCACGCGCGGCGGCTTCTTCCGACGTTTCGGTGAGTTGACGCGCCTGAAGGCGCAGATGTTCGGAAATCTCGGATACGCGGGCACTCGCCGCGTCCGTCGGATAAGTGACGCGGCTCAAATGCCAGCGCAGCGCAGTCGCTTCGGCCTGGTAAATGTGCGAACGCTCGTAGACGACCGCGACGATCCAGACCAGCGCGATGGGCGTGAAGACACCCGCCGCCAATCCGCCGACCTCGTGCGGCAGCAGGGTGGCGAGCACATCGAAGCCGAGATCGTTGGCGATGTAGAAATAGGCGCCGAGAAACCAGAAGATCGAGATGACGGCGGCGGCAATCGTCCAAAGGCGATAGCGGACGTGGAACGGCGGGGTCCAATCATCGGGCTTGATTGCATCGGCATCGAAAAAACGCGAACCTTCCCGCGACGGCATTTCGAGTTCGCGCTTGCGCCAGTCATCGTGCTTGTCGCCACGATTGTCCAATGGCCATTCCGGTGCGCGGCCCTCGACACCGCGGTTATGGACAACCTCGATCGATGGGTTCGGAACATCTTTCCGATCCGGCGTGAACGCCATGGTGGATCTCCACTAAATCTGTCGCAAACCCCAGGGATAGTCCGGAAGGTTCGAAATTGGACGGAGATTAACGGTACCATGTCCAAATTTCGTTAACAACGGAATCGCTACCGCAAGTTGTGTCCCGTCGATAAATTTGCGGAAAACCTGAGGGGGCAAGTCCTTTGCACCATCCCTGCCCGCGAGTTAAATAAACCCCATATTTCCCGCCCTTCAGGAGTCCCGTCATGGACGACAAGACCCGCACCGAACTGGAAGCCGCCGCTTTCCGCGGCCTCATCGAGCACCTGCAGAACCGTACCGACGTGCAGAACATCGATCTGATGAATCTGGCCGGCTTCTGCCGCAATTGTCTGTCGAAATGGTACCAGGCCGCAGCCAAGGACCGTGGACTGGACATGAGTCAGGATGAAGCGCGCGAAATCGTCTACGGCATGCCGTTTGCCGAATGGAAGACCAAGTACCAGAAAGAGGCGAGCCCCGCCCAGCAGAAGGCGTTCGAGGATACCAAGCCACTGCACGCCAAGATCAGCGGCCATTGACCGGCCCCGACAAACCGCTATGATTCAATCACTTAGGGGCCTTTGAGGGACGCAATGACCAAACTGATCGTCGGAATGACCGGCGCGAGCGGCGCGATTTTCGGTGTCCGCCTGCTGCAGGTGCTGGCCGATACCGACGTCGAGGTCCATCTCGTCGTCAGCAAATGGGCCCAGCAGACGCTGGAGCACGAAACCACCCTGACGCTCAGCGATCTGCGTGATCTGGCCGACGTCTATTACGGTCCCAATGACATGGGAGCGGCGATCTCGTCCGGCTCATTCCAGACCGACGGCATGGTCATCATGCCCTGTTCGACCCGCTCGGTCGGCGCCATCGCGCATGGCATCGGCGAACATCTCGTCCATCGCGCCGCCGACGTCGTGCTCAAAGAGCGGCGCAAGATGGTGATGGTGGTGCGCGAGACCCCGCTCAACGAGATTCATCTGGAAAACATGCTGAAACTGTCGCGCATGGGGGTGACGATCCTTCCGCCCATGCCCGCCTTCTACAATCATCCACAAAATATCGACGATATCGTGAACCATATCGTTGCGCGCGTGCTCGATCAGTTCGCCATCACCGCGGATTTCGCGAAACGGTGGGACGGCACGATGCGCAATCGCGAACCCAAGGTTCACCAGATCAAATAATCCCGCACCGTTCCTGCGCGTTCGCCGAATGCGCGCTCACGATGGAACGGAAAAATGACGGCGCCCTCGACAGCGACCGCTCCGCCCCTCTATCGTCGGGCAGGAGCATTTCATGAACGAAGTCAAAGAACATCTATTCACCGCCCTGTCGGTCGATGGCACGCCCATCCGCTGCGCTGTCGAGGGCACGGGTGCACCACTGATCATGATCCATGGTACGGGCGATACCCACAAAGGCTTCCGCCGCCTGAAGGAGCATCTCGCCCCTCACTTCACGCTTTATATGATGGACCGGCGCGGACGCGGCATCAGCGGCGACGGCGACGATCTGGCCTACACGCTGAAACGTGAGTTCGAAGATGTAGCGGCGGTGGTCGATACACTGGCCAAGGAAAGCGGTGGACCGGTGAACCTGTTCGCCCATTCATTCGGCGCCATGTGCGCGCTGGAAGGCGCGTTGCTGACGCACAACCTGCGGCGCATGGTGTGTTACGAGCCGTCACTCAACCGTACGGCATCGGATCCGAAGCGCGATGCCACCATCGAGGAGATGCGCCGCTTGATCGCCGCCGGCGACCGCGACGCCACGGTGGCCGCGCATCTGCGCGGCATCATCAACACCTCCGAGGAGACCATCGCCAAGCAGCGCGCGCTCACCGATGCCTGGGCCGCGCGCATGGCCATGGCGCACACCATGCCGCGCGAACTGCATGCCCTCAAAAACCATGTCTTCGAACCGGAGCGTTACAGCCCGATCGCTGTCCCGGTACGTTTCCTGCTCGGCGAGAAATCCGTCGGGCGCGGGCCGGAGAACGCGCAGCGGCTGGTCGCGGCGATCCCCAAGGCCGAACTGGTCGTGCTCGAAGGCCAGGGACATTTCGGATATCTGAGTGCGCCGGAACTGGTCACAGCCAAGATCGTCGAGTTCCTGACGAAATGAGTTATCTCGAGTCCGCTCTGGTCGCCTTCTCCACGCTGGTCGCGACCGTCGGACCGATCGAAACCGCGGTACTGTTCGCGGCACTCACACCGGGCATCACCAAGGCCAAGCGCCGTCAGATCGCCATCAAGTCGATCCTGATCGCCACCGCGATCTTGTTGTTCTTCACCTTGTTCGGTGCACCGATCCTGCGTCAGCTTGGCGTGACGTTCGCAGCACTTCAGGCGGCGGGCGGCATCCTGCTGCTGCTGATCGCGCTCGACATGATCTTCATGCCCGATACAGGCATGTTCACCCTATCGAAAGATGAAACCCGCGAGGCCGAGCGCAAGAACGATATCTCCGTCGTCCCCCTCGCAACCCCGATTATCGCCGGCCCCGGTGCCATGGGCGGCGTGATCCTGGTGGCATCCAAGGCGGCCGGCGACCCCATAGCGCTCGCCGTCATCGTGGCCACGGTGCTGGCCACGATGTTGGCCACGCTGTTGCTGTTCCTCGGTGCCGGGCAGATCCGGCATTATATGAGCGATACTTCGATCAACGTGCTCACCCGGGTTATGGGGATCATCCTGGCCGCTTTGGCCATGCAATATCTGTTCAATGGGATCGAACAGAGCGGGATTTTCGGGCACGCCTAGGCGCGGCATGAAGTATTGTTGACTATGCAACGATCTGGGGCTAGCGTCAGACCCCATGAGCGACATTTCAGCCAAACGGCCTATCGTTCCCGCCGGAGCGCTTAGCGACGGTCCGAACGGACCCGACACGTCGGACTTCGTCCTCGAGGATTTTCTCACATTTCGCTTGCTTGTTCTAGCACGCGCGCTCGACCGCCAGGCCAAGAGAACCTACGGCGTATCCTTCGGCCTAGCCCTCGTCGAATGGCGCATCCTCGCGAAGCTGGGCACGGTAAGCAGCGCCACGGTCAATCGGCTCGCTTCGTGGATGAATTACGACAAGGCCCAGATCAGCCGGGCCGTCGGAGCGCTTACCGAAGCCGGATTTCTATCGCGCGCGACCAATGCCTCGGACACGCGCAGCGCCATCCTGACGCTGACGCCGGAAGGACAGGAATTCCACCGCGAACTTATGGCGTTCGGGCGCGAACGGCAGCGGTTGCTGCTATCGATGCTCACCCCTGATCAGCGCAAGTCGCTGTACGAAATCGTCGGCGTCTTGACCGAGCATTTGTGCAAGGACGACGTCAGGCCGACAGACCAAAAGGAAGATTGATTCAAGCCGCGCAGGGACATTTCGCCGCGCGGTGGTTCGTATTCATTCGTAGCGTATTTTTCGCGTAAGACCATTCGATCCGGAGCTTAGGCCGGCCCAAACCGCATCCAAGCGGCACGTCGTGCATTAAAACGCTCCCAACGAATAAAAAGGAGAACCTATGCCCTATCGACTTTCAACCGCCATCCCGCTTGCCTTGCTGGCAGGCCTCACCATCACCGCACCCGCGCTCGCGCAGAAATCCAAGGATACGCTGCGCATGGCCTTCCTCGAAGCGACACAATCCACCGATCCTTATACGGATTCCAAACCGGAGAACTATTTCCTCGGTAGTGGCCTGTGGGATGCGCTGATCACCTATGACGAAGCCGAACACCGCTACGCACCGCTGCTCGCCAAGTCCTTCAAACGCATCGATGATACGACGTTCGAGTTCGAGCTGCGCGACGACGTAAAGTGGACCGATGGCCAGGCCTTCGATGCCGACGACGTCGTCTACACCTACGATTGGGTGACGGCGCCGGACACCAAGCTGCGCAATAAGCCCGATTGGCAGGGCCTCAAGGCTGAAAAAATCGACGCGCACAAAGTGCGCATCAAGAGCGACCATCCGATGCCCAACATGCTGGACATCATCGCGGTGCGCCTGTTCATCTTTCCCGAACATATCCACCGCGCACTCGCCGATAAGGAATCCTTCGGCACCAAGCCGGTCGGCACCGGCATGTGGCGCGCCACCCAGGTCGACCGCAACGCGGGCGACATCTTCGTCAAGAACCCGGACTACAAGCACGGCGGCACGGCGAAGCCCGCGAGCAACATCGGCCGCGTCGAGGTGGTCCCGGTGCCCGACGAAGGCACCCAGATGGCGCACTTCCTGCGTGGCGATTTGCACCTGATCCGCAACACGCCGCTCGAACAGGCGGAAATTATGGTGCAGGACCCGCAATACGCCATGACGCTCGCCCAGAGCCTGTCATACCTCTATCTGGCATTCGATGCGGCGGGCCGCAGCGGCCTCAAGCCGGTGCAGGACATCCGCGTACGCAAAGCCATGATGATGGCCGTGAATCCGGAGGATGTGTATCGCATCCGCACCGGCAATCATAAGCTGCCGCGTGGCCTCATCGAATCCATGTGCTGGAAGGTGCAGGAAGGCTGCGACTACAGCATGAAGCCGCCGGCCTACGATCCGGAAGGCGCGAAAAAGCTGTTGGCGGAAGCGGGCTACAAGGACGGTTTTGCCATCCAGCTCACCACGTTCAATTCGACCAAGGACATGGCCGAGGTCGTGGTTGGCCAGCTTCGCAAGGTCGGAATCCGCGCCAGCGTGGATGCCCAGACCTTCGTCGCATACCGCAAGAAACAGGCGGATGGAAAACTGAACGCGCTTGCAAACGCCTGGAGTGCGGGCGGCAGCGCCGACGTCGCGAGCACCGTCAATTTCTTCTACGATCCGGGTCCGCGCGATTATTTTCAGGATCCGGAACTTCAGAAGTTCGCCAAGCTCGCTCTGACCACGATCGATCCCGACAAGCGCAAAGAAGCGATGCGCAACCTGATGGATCGCACGACGGAGCAGGCCTACGTGTTCCCGATCGCGCCGATCCCGCTGGTCTTCCTGCATATCGCCGATCTCAAGATCAACGAGCTGCGGTACGACGCATACGGCATCCAGCCGTCCGACCTGAATTGGAAATAACTCTCGCCAAGAGGACCTGACCATGGACGTAACCGAAAACACCCGCAATCTCGGCAGCGCTTACAACATGGGCCCGTCGAGCCATGATGCCGTCATCACCGAGGTTGGTCGCGGCACACCGTGCGGCGAATGGATGCGCCGTTATTGGCACCCCATTTCGCTGTCCTCGCGCGTGAAGGATCTGCCGCTCAAGGTTCGCATCCTGGGCGAAGACCTTGTTCTGTTCCGCGATAAGAAGGGCAAGGTGGGCCTGGTTCATCCGCGCTGCGCCCACCGCGGCACCGAACTTTATTATGGCCGCGTCGAGGAAGGCGGCATCCGCTGCTGCTATCACGGCTGGCTGTTCGATACCGAAGGCCGCTGCACCGACATGCCGTGCGAGCCGAACAACGGCGAAGGCTATCGCCAGAACGTGCGCCAGCCCTGGTATCCGGTCGAGGAACTCTACGGGCTCGTCTTCGCCTATATGGGCCCGCCGGAAAAGAAGCCGGTCCTGCCGCGCTGGAGCAACCTGGAAGAACTGAAGCCCGGCGAGAAGATCGTGACCCGCAACGGCTCCATCGGTGCCGGCGGCGATGCCACCATCGATATCGTTCCGTGCAACTGGCTGCAGGACTGGGAGAACGTGATGGATCCCTTCCATCTGCCGATCCTGCACACCGCGTTCTCAGGCGTTCAGTTCGTGCCCGAATTCGGCGTCATGCCCACCGTCACGTGGGACTATGATCCGGATGGCGGCATGAAATACACTGCGCATCGCGACCTGGAGGACGGCCGCAAGGTCGATCGCGTCACCTATGTGCACTTCCCGCACGTACGCATCGTGCCCTCGACCGAACTCGCGGCAGGTCCCGCGGGCGGCGTGGGCTGGGTCGTGCCGGTCGACGACACGCACTTCACCCTGTTCTCCGCGCAGAAGGCTTCGGCCGATTTCAAACCGGCGCGGCGTGAGCGCATCCCGGGCAAGACCTGGGTCGAGATGAGCGACGAAGAGCATCAGCGCTTCCCCGGCGACTGGGAAGCCCAGGTAAGCCAGGGCGCCATCACCTGGCACTCGGATGAACACCTCGCGGCATCCGACAAAGGCATACGCATGCTGCGCAAGCTGATGAAGGAGCAGATCGAAATCGTCCAGAAGGGCGGCGATCCACAAGGTGTTCATTACGACCCCGCCAAAGCGGTGGTCCAAGTAAAATCCGGCAACTTCTTTTTGAAGTAGACAAAGCGGCGGCGGTTCTGAATGACCGCCGCCGTTCCTTTTTAGACTTGGGGTGTCTGGTCTGGTGCCGGCCATCTTTCGACAGGGAGACTTTTAATGTTGAAGTACGCGCAATCCGTCTTGGCCTTGGCCGCGATCTCGTCGCTGGCATTGCCGATGTCCGCCCACGCGCAAAAGGCCAAGGACACGCTCCGCATCGCCTTTCTCGAGGCGACGCAATCGACCGACCCCTACACCGATTCCAAGCCGGAGAACCGTTTCCTCGCCGCGGGCCTATGGGATTCCCTCGTCGTTTATGACGAGTTCAAGCATTACTATGCGCCGCTGCTGGCCAAGTCCTTCACGCGCATCGACGATCAGACCTACGAATTCGAATTGCGCGACGATGTGAAATGGCACGACGGCCAGACCTTCGACGCCGATGATGTCGTCTATACGTTCGAATGGCTGACCGCGCCCGACACCAAGCTGCGCTATAAGTCCGATTGGGACATGCTGTCGGCTGAAAAGATCAGCCAGTACAAGGTCCGGATCAAAAGCAAATTCCCGCAGCCCAATACGCTCGAGATCCTCGCCAACAGCGTGGTCATCTTCCCCGAACATATCCATCGCGCGCTCACCGACAAGGAAACCTTCGGCACCAAGCCGGTCGGCACCGGCATGTGGCGTGCGATCCAGGTCGATCGCAACGCGGGCGACATCTTCCTGAAGAATCCTGATTATAAGATGGGCGGCACCGCGAAGCCCGCCAGCAATATCGGCCGCGTCGAGGTCATCCCGGTGCCCGACGAAGGCACCCAGATGGCGCATTTCCTGCGCGGCGACGTTCATCTGGTCCGCAATACACCGCTCGAGCAGGCGGAACTCATGGTGCAGAACCCGCAATATGCCATGACGCTCGCCCAGAGCTTGTCGTACCTCTACATCCAGTTCGACGCAGCCGGCCGCAGCGGCCTGAAACCCGTGCAGGATGTGCGCGTGCGTAGAGCCATGCGCATGGCGATAAATCCGGAAGAGGTCTACCACATCCGCACCGGCAAGAACCCCCTGCCCCGCGGCATGGTGGAATCGCTCTGCTGGAAGCAGGAACAGAACGGCTGCGATTACAGCAAGATGCCCCCGGCCTACGATCCGGAAGGCGCCAAGAAGCTGCTCGCCGAGGCCGGTTATCCCGACGGCTTCAATATCCAGATCACGACCTTCAATTCGACGAAGGACATGGCTGAGGTCGTCGTCGGCCAGCTCCGCAAGGTCGGCATCCGCGCCTCTGTGGACAATCAGACCTTCGTCGCCTATCGCAAGAAACAGGCGGAAGGCAGGCTGAACTCGCTGGTGACGGCGTGGAGCGCCGGCAGCAGTGCCGACGTCGCGACCACGCTCAACTTCTTCTTCTCTCCGGGCCCGCGCGATTATTTCCAGGATCCGGAACTCGTCAGGCTTTCCAAGCTCGGCCTGACCACCATTGATCCGACGAAGCGTCGCGAAGCCGTCCGGCAATTGATGGATCGCGTGAACGAGCAGGCTTACTCCTTCCCGATCGCACCGATCCCGCTGGTGTTCCTCCATATCGCCGATCTGAAGGTCAACAACCTGCGCTACGATTCCTACGGCTTGCAGCCGTCCGATTTGAACTGGAAGTAATTTAGCGTCGAGGGAGTATCATGGACGTAACAGACAATAGCCATCATCTCGGCAACGCTTACAACATGGGCCCGTCGAGCCACGACGCCTTCATCACCGAAGTCGGTCGCGGCACGCCGTGCGGCGAATGGATGCGCCGCTATTGGCATCCGATCTCGTTGTCGGAACGCGTAAAGGACGTTCCGATCAAGGTCCGCATCCTGGGCGAAGACCTCGTCCTCTTCCGCGACAAGAAGGGCAAGGTCGGCCTGGTTCATCCGCGCTGCGCCCATCGCGGCACCGATCTCTATTATGGTCGTGTCGAGGAAGGCGGCATCCGCTGCTGCTATCACGGTTGGCTGTTCGACACCGAGGGCCGCTGCACCGACATGCCGTGCGAGCCTAACAACGGCGAAGGCTATCGCCAGAATGTGCGTCAGCCTTGGTATCCCGTCGAAGAACTCTACGGGCTCGTCTTCGCCTATATGGGCCCGCCGGAAAAGAAACCGGTGCTGCCGCGCTACAGCCATCTGGAAGAGGTCAAGCCCGGCCAGAAGCTGATCGCGCATAACGGCAGCACGGGCGCCGGTGGCGACGATACCGTCGACATCGTGCCGTGCAACTGGCTGCAGGACTGGGAAAACGTGATGGATCCGTTCCATCTGCCGATCCTGCATACCTCGTTCAGCGGCGTTCAGTTCGTGCCCGAGTTCGGCGTCATGCCGAAGGTGAGCTGGGACTATGACCCGGACGGCGGCATGAAATACACCGCGCATCGCGACCTGGAGGACGGCCGCAAGGTCGACCGCGTTACCTACGTGCATTTCCCGCACGTACGCATCGTGCCCTCGACGCAGTTGGCCGAGGGCCAGGCGGACGGCATCCGTTGGGTCGTGCCGGTCGATGATGCGAACTTCACGCTGTTCGCCGTTCGCAAGGTTCCGGAAAACTTCACACCGAAGCGCCGCGAACGCATCCCCGGCAAGACCTGGGTCGAGATGAGCGAGGAAGAGCATCAGCGCTTCCCCGGCGACTGGGAAGCCCAGGTAAGCCAAGGCACGATCACCTGGCATTCGGACGAGCATCTGGCGGCATCCGACCGCGGCATCCGCATGCTGCGCAAGCTGATGAAGGAGCAGATCGAGATCGTCCAGAAAGGCGGCGATCCACAGGGCGTTCACTACGATCCCGCCAAGGCGGTGGTCCAGGTGAAGTCCGGCAACTTCTTCACAAAGTAAGACGACAGCACGGCGCCGCCCCAAAGGCTGCGCCGCAAGCTTAAATAAAACAGGGAATGGCAATGATGTTACAACAGATCAAGACGGCGGCATTGTCCGTCGTCGCGGGCGTGCTGCTGGGCGGCCTCGCGACGGATGCACAGGCACAGAAATCCAAGGATACGGTCTCCATGGCCTTCCTGGAGGCCACACAATCGGTCGATCCGTACCTCGACCCCAAACCCGAAAATGAATTCATGTCGACCGCAGTGTTCGACAATCTCATCCATTACGATGAGAAGAACTATCGCTATGCGCCGCTGCTCGCGAAAAGCTGGAAGCTGGTCGATCCCAAGACGATCGAATTCGAGCTACGCGAGGACGTGAAATGGCATGACGGCGAGACCTTCGACGCCGACGACGCGGTCTATACCCTCTCCTACCTCATCGATCCCAATGTGAAGCTGCGCTTCAAGAACAACTGGGCCTTCATGGACAAGGTCGAGAAGCTGGGACCGTATAAGATCCGCGTGACGACCAAGGAGGCCATCCCCAACGTCATCGAGAATTTCGCCTATACGACCGTCATGTTCCCCAAGCATGTGCACGAGCCGCTTGCCGAAAAGGAAGTCTTCGGCACCAAGCCGGTCGGCACCGGCATGTACAAGGTGCTGCAGGTCGATCGCAACACCGGCTTCGCGCTGCAGAAAAACAACGATTACAAACATGGCGGCGAAGGCAAGCCGGCGAGCAACGTCGGCAAGCTCAACATCCTGCCGATCCCCGATTTCGGCACGCAAACTGCGCAGTTCATGGTCGGCAACGTCAACCTGCTGCGCAACGTACCGCTGGAACAAGCGGAAGAGCTCGCCAAGAACCCGGCCTATACGCTGACGCTGGCCCAGAGCTTGTCCTATCTCTACATGTCATTCGATGCGGCGGGGCGCAGCGGGTTGAAGCCATTGCAGGACGTCCGCGTGCGCAAGGCACTGATGATGGCCGTCAATCGTGAGGAGGTTTACAAGATCCGTACCGGCAACCGCCCACTGCCGCGCGGCGTGCCGGAAGCGCTGTGCTGGAAGTTCCAGATCGGCTGCGGCTACACCGCGGAGCTGCCGAAATATGATCCGGAAGGCGCCAAGAAACTGCTGGCCGAAGCGGGCTATCCGAACGGCTTTAACATCGCGCTCTCGACCTTCAATTCCACACGGGATATGGCCGAGGTTGTTTCCGGCCATCTGCGCAAGATCGGCGTGCGGGCCTCAGTCGATTCCCTCACCTTCACCGCTTACCGTTCGAAGCAGGCGGACGGGAAGCTAAACTCGCTCGTCTCCGGCTGGAGCGCGGGCGGACAGCCCGACGTGTCCAACACGCTCGACTTTTTCTTCGAGCCGGGCGCCAGGGATTATTTCCAGGACCCGGAGCTGCATAAGCTGCGCCACATCGGCTTGACCGAAATCGACGAGGCCAAGCGCAAGGAAGCCGTCACCAAGCTGATGGATGCGTCGACCGAGCGGGCCTACGCCATTCCGGTTGCGCCCATCCCGCTGATCTTCCTGCACAGCAGCGACATCGTCATCAGCGGTAACAGCTTTGCCGCCTTCGGCATCATGCCGTCCTATATCAACTGGAAATAACGAGCTCGATACCCTCCCCGGACAAACGGCTGTTCGCTGCCGTCTTGCCCGGGGCTTTTTTTTGTGCGCGACTCTCCTGGACACATTCGTATTCGGGAGAAACACATGGATCTGCAACTCAAAGGTCGCACCGCGCTGGTTACCGGGGCATCCAGCGGCATCGGTCGCGGCATCGCGTTGGCGCTGGGCGCGGAAGGCACACACCTCGCTCTGGTCGCGCGCCGCGAGGACAAGCTGACGGAGGTCGCCGACCAGATCGAGAAAATGGGCACCAAACGGCCCGTCATCATCGTCAAGAATTTCATGGATGCCGACGCGCCGAAGGTCATCGCCGACGCCGCCCTCAAGGGACTCGGCCGTGTCGATATCCTGGTCAACAACGCAGGCGGCAGCCGGGCCTTCAACATCGATACCTCTGAGGAACAGTGGGAAGAGGCCCTCACGCTGAACTTCACGCGCCAACGCCAACTCGCCCGTGCCGTGCTCGATTCCATGATCGCCGGCAAATGGGGCCGCATCATCAACATCACCGGCAAGTCGGAGCCCGATGGCATCAACGGCGCCTTCTGCGCCAAGGCTGCCATGCATTCCTGGGCCAAGGGCCTGTCGCGCGACGTCGGCAAACACGGGATCACCGTGAACAGCATTCCGCCCGGCCGCATCATCAGCGAACAGATCTTGCGCAACTACACGCCCGAATACCGCCAATGGCAGTCGGACCACGAGATCCCGGTGGGCGAATACGGCCAGCCGGAAGACGTCGCCAGTCTCGTCTGCTTTCTGTCGTCGCCGGCGGCACGCTACATCACCGGCACCGTCATTCCGGTGGACGGCGGCCTCAGACGTTACCAGTTCTAGAGAAGCAGCCTAGAAAAAGCCTAGGAGCGAAATGACGACGGCTCGAACCGCTCGGTGACGGCATAACCCGCGTCTGCGGGGATGCGGAAGATCGAGCCGCCTTCAACGCGTTCAACCTGGGGGCTGATCATGACGACGCGCGATTTGCGCGCGCGCTCGAATGCTTCGGGGATCGTCTTGGCCTCGGCCAGCTTCATCAGGTTGGCGCGCGTGACGAATACCATCGTCCACAGGCCGTGATCCGCCTCCTCGACAATCTGGAGCGGCCCGGTCCAGGTGGAATGGACCAGTTCGACATCGTCGTGCGCCGCGACCTGATCGGCCGGCGCGGGCGCCAGGAAAAAGCGCGTATCGAAGCGGCGCGGCCGTCCTTCCGGCGTCACCCAGTGCGCGAAGGGAATCATGAGATCGCAGGCATATTCCAGGTTCTCGGCTTTTGCGATCTCCGCCATGCAGATCTCGCCCGAATGAAGCGGCTTGCGATAGCGCTCCACGATAGCTACGGCGCGCTCCCCGCCGATCAACTCCTCTTGCCCACAAGGACGTGCGAGCAGGATGCAGGATTCTTCAAAAGTCTCTCGGATGCCGCAGATGCGGTGTGCCATGTCGTCGTCGGCGATGCCGTCAGGACGGCGGCAATAAGACGCCAGGTCCTCGATGCGCTCATCGGCGTCGTCCACACGCCCACCAGGGAAGACCAGCGCATTGGGAAAGCCCGTCGACTCTGCCGGCCGTTTCACCATGAAGACTTCGAATCCCGCCTCTCCATCGCGTAGAAGAAGGACGGTCGCGGCCTTGAACAATATTCCTGTTTTATCGGACATGGCACATGGATAGCCGGATTACCTCATAGGTTCAAACCTGGGGTTCAAACCTGGGGTTCAAGCCTGTTGACCCTCCAGCAGAATCACGTGCCCAATATCTTATACCCGATGAGGATTGGATTTTATGTGTTCGCGTCTTGAGGCCGACCAAGCAGCCATCAAGAAGTCGATGAATATCAACATCGACGCGGCCGACGACGATTTCCTGAGTGCCGCGAAATGGGGCGAATTGTTCCCGACCGATTCGATCCTGGTCATCGGTTTCGGCCGCGAACCGGCGGTGCGCCGCTGGGGCCTCCAGCCCGAATGGGCGGAGCGGCCCATCATCAACGCCAAAGCGGAAGAAGCTGCCGGCAAGCGCACCTTCCAACCTTTGCTGGGCAGCCGCTGCGTCGTCCCGGCGAGCGGTTATTACGAATGGCGCGTGGAAGACGGCAAGAAGATCAAAACCCTCATTTCGAGCGACGATGTAATGCCCATGGCAGGCTTCGTGACGGCGGAGGCCTGCGTGGTCCTCACCTGCGCGCCGAGCCCATCGCTCTTGCATATCCATCACCGCATGCCGGCCATTCTTGATGATGACGCGATCGCAGCCTGGCTGAATCCGGCGGCGAATTTCAACAACCTTCGGCCGTTCCTCACACCCTCGAAACGTACCTTCCATATGACCGACGCAGCGCCCGCCCCCCGCCCGGTCAAGCCGCGTACCGAACCGCGCCAAGCCAGTTTATTCTAGGCTCGTCGGTTCTCGGTTCTGGGCCACTCCATTCCAAATGGTTTCGTTCTGATCCCTTCCATCACGATCCTTGGAGGAGAGTATGAGTAACACCAATCCACGTTTGATCATCCCGGCGCTCGGCGGCATCTACACCGCCTTGTCGAGCTTCACCCTGCCCTTGATCCGCGTCGTGACCGGCTTGTTCCTCATGCCGCATGGCGCGCAGAAGCTATTCGGTGCCTTCGGCGGAAATCCCGAGGCTACGGCGAACTTTTTCAGGAAGATCGGGATCGAGCCGGCCGCGACCATGGTGGCGGCGGTCGGTGTCGTGGAATTCTTTGGTGGATTGCTGCTGGCGCTCGGCCTGCTCACGCGTCCCGCGGCCGCCGCAATCTTCGTCATGCTCACCGTGTCCTGGGTGAAGGTGCATCTGGCCAACGGCTTCTTCTGGACATCCGGCGGCTATGAATATCCGGTGCTGTGGTCGATCGTCGTCCTCGGCTTCGCCATCCGCGGCGGCGGCGAATATTCGATCGACCGCCAGATCGGCAAGGAGTTCTAGACCTCCTAAGCCCCCTTGTAGCTCGTCAGATCAATGATCTCGAGCACGTTGCCGTCCGGATCGCGGAAATAGAACCGCGGTCCGTTGACGGCGCCGCCCTGGCGATCCTCCTCGAATACGATGTGGACGTTCTTCTTCTCCAGCTCCGCGCGCGCATTGGCATAATCCTCTGACGAGACCTTAAAGGCGTGATGGATGTTCTGCTCGCCCGCGGTCGAGATCGGCTTGTCGACCTTGGCGAGGATCACGCAATCACCGCCGGCATCGAGGAAGACCATGCCGTTGTTGCCACGCTCCGGCTGCACCACCGGCATGCCGAGCACGCCGGTATAGAAAGCTTCCGCACGTTTCAGATCGGTGACCGGGATAGTGAAATGAGCGAGTCCCGTGATCTTCATGCTCGCCTCCTCAGCGGCGCGGGAACTTGGTATTCAAGGCGGCCGTTTCCAGCCCCTCCTTCAGGAAGTCGAACTTTCCGTCCGATTTGAGCTGCGCGAGTGTGCGCGCAAGCTGGCCGAAGACGACGCGCGGCAGGCCGGTGGCGAGTGAGATACGCGTCACGCCGGCCGCCGTCAGCGATGCCACATCAAGATTGGCACTCGCCATCACATTGATCGGCCCCTTGATGTCGCGCGCAAGGATGAGGATGGATTCGATCTTCTGGAACAGGATCGGGTAGACGCAGTCGGCGCCCGCCGCCAGATACGCATTGCCGCGCCGCACGGCCTCCGCGATCTTGTCCTCTTCGGGCCGCGAACGATCGAAGGCGACATCGGTGCGCGCATTGATCACCATCGCAACGCCGATCTTGTTCGCTTCAGCACGCGCCGCAGCGATCCGCTCGACGGCCAATGTCTCGTCGAACATCGTTCCTTTGGCATGATCGATGCCGTCCTCGATGTTCAAACCGACAGCACCGGCCTCCGCCGCGCCGCGCACGGTTTCGGCGACCGCATCCAATCCGGCACCGTATCCAGCTTCGAGGTCCGCCGTCACCGGGACCGACACCACCTGCGCCATGCGCGCGACCGCACCCAACATTTCATCGCGGCGCAAGACCTGCCCGTCCGGCCGCCCCAATGCCCAGGCGACCCCGGCACTGGTCGTCGCGACGGCAGCGAATCCCGCCTCGGCGACCAGGACAGCCGTCGCCGCATCCCAGGCATTCGGCAACACCAACGGCTCCGGCCGCGCATGCAACGTGCGCAACAACTCCGCCTTTACGGACAGATCAGCTTTATCCATTGAACATCTCCCGCGTTTTCAGGCGAGAGTGGCAGATGGGCGGCAGCCGGACAAGGCGCCGCCCGATCACCGAAGCGAGTAGAATGTAGCTACTTCTTCCAGCTCAGATCGCTCATATAGAAGCCGTAGATCTCGTAACGCCCACCCTTGCGCACCACCACATCGTCAGTGTGGATCAGCTGCGTGAAGGTCGAGACGATCGGCAGGATATAGGCATCCCGCGCATTGCGATCGAGAAGCTGCTTCATCACCGCGCGACGTTTGGTGTCGTCCATCGTGAAGTCCGCCTGCCTGGCGAGTTTCACCAACTCATCGTCCAGGAAGTACTTGTTGCGGGCACCTTCCGGATCGAAGAAGAAGCTGGTCGTGCCCGAGACGTCCGGCACGCGCGGGCTGTGGATCGACATGCGGATCGTGGCTTCGCCGTCGGTCTCCTTCTTGCGGTAATTGATCATCGTGCGCTCGTCGACTTTCACGTTGAAGCCGGCCTTGCGCAGTTGGCCCGACATCGCCTTTGCAATCTCGGCCACGGCCGTGTTGAGCACGGTCGAGATTTCGAGATCGACACCGTTGGGATAGCCGGCCTCGGCCAGCAGCCTCTTCGCCCCGGCGGGATCGTACTTGATCGTTCCATCGGTGAAGTCGCAGCCCGCCATGAAGCGGAAGCAGAGATTATCGGTGGTGAACTCCGGCTTATTGTTACCCCAGTAAAGCTGGCGCAATTCGTCCCGGTTCACGCCCATGAAGAAGGCGCGGCGAACGCGCGGATCCTTGAGGACCTTGTTGGACGATATGCCATTGGAATCGAGCGTTGCGAATACAAGCCCAAGGGTCGCAATCGCCTCCGATTTGAATTTCGGATTCGTGAGCAATGCTTCCGCCTGATCCGGATCGTCGATGCCCAACAGATCCCACTCGCCGACCAGGAAGCCGGCAACCTGCGTGCGCGGATCGGGAATGATCTTGACCAGGACATTGCCGATATTGGTCTGCGGCTTGACCGTGCCGCCGTGCTTATAATCGGGGTTCTTGGTCATCAAGATGCCCTTATTACTGTCGAACTGGGTCATCTTGTAGGGGCCGGTGCCGACCGGGCTTTTGCCATAGTCGTTGCGCCTGTCGGCGTTCTTGTGGATGTGCTCGGGATAGATCCAGGTTTCATAAGCGAGCTTGGTGAGGAAGTAAGGCGCCGGATTTTGCGCCGTGATGCGCACCTTGTACGGACCTATCTTTTCCACTTTGCTTATCCAGGCCCAAAGCTCGCGGTTGCGCAGGCGCGACTTCGGATCGATCAGCCAGCTCAGCGTATAGACGACGTCGTCGGCCGTGAACTTTTCGCCGTCCTGCCACTTGATCGTGTCGTCGATCTCGAATTCATAGGTCTTGTCGTCGATCTTGGTCCACGATTTGGCGAGCAGCGGCGCGACCTTGTGGTTCACCTCGTCATAGGCGACCAGGTTGTCGTGCACCGCCTCGGCAAGGAACCGGTTGGGCGAGCCCGATTCGACATACGGATCGGAGGTCGCGATATCGCGCACCTCCGGCATACGGAACAGATCCTTGGATTTCTGCGCGAACGCATCCGAACCGGCCGCGAGGCCGATGACCAAACCCAATGCCGTCATGGAAATGAAGCGCACAACGCGCATTCTGGCCTCCCTGTCTGCTAGCCTGTTGTTTTGCAGTGCCGGTCCGGGCAAAAGCCCTCACCGATCTCTTATGATCAGCCTAGCCTGTGGCTGCGTTAACACACAACGGAACACCGAGGATGTTCCGCTAAGCAGAATGGGACGGACAGTCATTTCGCTTCACCAACAAGTAGGAAAAATGCCTAAGGATTCCATTATCTTCGACCTCGACGGCACGCTGATCGACAGCATCCACGGCATCGCGGCATCGCTGAACGCGGCGCTCGCCGAAGTGGGCCGCCCGCCGCTGGGTCTCGACGCGGTCAAGGTCATGATCGGCGAAGGCGGCCGCAAGACGGTCGCCCAGGGTCTCGAAGCGACCGGCGGTAGCAACGGCTTCAATATCGAAGCGATCTTCCAGAGTTGGACCCGCACCTATATCGAGGTCGAGGTTGCGAAGACCACACCCTATCCCGGCGTCATCCAAACGCTCGATCTCTTGGCCGCACAGGGATTCCAACTCGGCCTTTGCACCAACAAGACGCGCCAGGTCGCCATCCCGATTCTCGAAGCCGCCGGGCTCGCCCGTTTCTTCGGCAGTTGCGTGGTCACACCAGAAGACACGCCCTACCCCAAACCCGACGGCCGCCACATCCTGGCAACCATCGACATCCTCGGCGGCGATCGTTCGCGCGCCGTCTATGTCGGTGACAGCGAAATCGACGATCTGGCCGCAAGCGACGCTGGCGTCCCGATGGTATTGGTCAGTTACGGCTATCCACGCGGGCGACTGGCGGACATGAAGGCCGCCGCTACGATCGACGGCTTCGCGGAACTTCCTACGATCCTGTCAGGACTGACATAAATTGATTGCGGGTTCCGTTCACACGGCTGTGATACTGCCGGACTATGCATCGTACGAAGCGCACGTTCAGTGTATCTTCGAAAATCAGCCGGGAGGGCTCCTATGGAGTGGCGTGGCCGTCGAGAGAGCCGGAATGTCGAGGATCTGCGGGGACAACAACGCACACCGTTCAGACGGGGCGGGTTCGGTTTTCCCATTGGAGGAACGGGTCGCCGCGGCGGCGGATTGAGCATCGGGGCACTGCTCGTCCTTCTGATCATATCCTGGATCTTCGGTATCAATCCCTTGGCGCTTCTGGAGGGCGACGGCACGTATTACCCGGGCGATCAACAGTCCGCCTCCGGCGTGGGCGGCGTGGGTCCCGGCCAATCCGCCACCGACGACGAATTGTCGCGCTTCGTGAGGGTTGTTCTGGCCGACACAGAAGACACCTGGAACGAGGTTTTCGCGCAGGCCGGTCGGGACTATCCCGAACCGACCCTCGTCTTATTCACCGATTCCGTCAGTTCTGCCTGCGGCTTTGCATCTTCGGCGAGCGGACCGTTTTACTGCCCACCCGATCGTCGGCTCTACGTCGATCTCAACTTTTACGAAGAGCTACGCCGCCGCTTCCAAGCCCCCGGCGACTTCGCACAGGCTTATGTCCTCGCGCATGAGGTTGGGCACCACGTGCAAAACCTACTCGGTAAACTGACGGGCGAGAGGGCGCAGTCCAACGAGGCCTCCATCCGGGTGGAACTCCAGGCCGATTGCTATGCCGGTATCTGGGGCCGTGACGCGGCGGATAAAGGATTTCTAGAGGTTGGGGATCTCGAGGAAGCGATGAACGCAGCCGCGCAGGTGGGAGACGACACGATACAGCGCCGTACCCAAGGACGAGTCGTCCCGGAAAGCTTCAATCACGGAACGAGCGAACAGCGCGCACGTTGGTTCAAACGCGGCTTCGAGACGAAGTCCCTACAGGCATGTGATACGTCGCAGGTGGACAAACTGTAATATGTCCAGCCACCCCATGCAGGACGGGCTCGCGGAGCGTTCCGCGGCGCTGCTGCGGATGGAAGAGTGACGGGAATCAGCGTTTTCTCGATGAAAAACCCGCCTGAATTTTTCTGTTAACCTAAGCTTTTGCAGTCCCGCGCTTTCTGCTAAACCCCTGCCGTGAGCGCCCGTAGCTCAGTTGGTAGAGCATCGCACTTTTAATGCGGTTGTCGTTGGTTCGAATCCAACCGGGCGTACCACTTTCCCTCGGAAATCCGGAAATCTATGACCGACGCAATGGCATGCCGCCTCGCGGCTGGCCATTGCCTATTCGGCGGCTTTATCCGCGCGGACCTTCTGCATCAGACGGCGGCGGACGTGATCGGAGACAAACGGCGTGATGTCGCCGCCCAGCGCGGCGATTTCCTTGACCAGGCGCGAAGCGATGAACAGGTGGTCCGACGAGGCCATCAGGAACACCGTCTCGATATCCGGGTTGAGATGTGCATTCATGCCGGTGAGCTGGAATTCGTATTCGAAGTCGGAGACGGCGCGTAAACCGCGCACGAGGACGGATGCCCCACAGGAAACCGCGAAATCGACCAGGAGCCCACGGAAGGATTTGACCTCAACAGTCGCTTCCGCCCCCTTCGCGACGGGGGCAATGTCCTCTTCCAACATGGCAACGCGCTCTTCGAGGCTGAACATCGGCCCCTTGCCCGCATTGATCGCCACGCCCACGACCAGATGATCGACCACCCGCATCGCGCGCTCGATAACATCCATGTGACCGTTCGTGACCGGGTCAAAGGTTCCGGCATAAACGCCGACAAGCCGGCGGGTCATCTATTTTCTCCCCCAATTGCCCGCACACCACCGTCCTGCATTACATCGCACCAGACATCGTGCATGGGCATCCTAACCGATTTCATTCTTCGGAGGGACTTTCTTCGCCGCCCTCGTCCGTCTCATCACCGTCGGCAGCATCCGAACCGTCGACTTCGCGGAAACGCGTGACCGAGACGACGCGTTCGCTTTCACCCACACGGAACAGCGTAACGCCACGCGCCGTGCGCCCGGTGAAGCTGATGCCGCTCACCGGCAGGCGAATAAGCTGACCGCCATCCGACACCATCACGAGCTGATCGGTGTCGATCACGGGAATGGTCGAAACGACGCGCGTGAACGAACTGCCGCGCTTGAGATCCATCGAGGTGACACCTTTACCGCCCCGGTTGGAAATGCGGTAGTCGTAGGCGGATGTCCGCTTGCCCAGGCCATCCTCGGCGACCGTGAGGATGAATTCTTCCTCGGCCGCCATCTGCTGGAACTTCGGCTCGGCCAACTTTGCCGCCAGGGCTTCATCGTGAGCCTTGTCCTCGGCACGGTCGGTGTAGTCGCCGCCCGCAAGCCGGCGCGAGGCATTGACCGCCGAAAGATAAGCGTCGCGATCTTCGATTTCGGCCTTCACATGTTTGAGGCCGGCCATCGAAATCACGGCGTCATCATCCTCCAGCATGATACCGCGCACGCCGATGGAGGTGCGGCCTGAGAAGACGCGCACGTCAGAGACGGGGAAGCGGATGCATTTGCCGTCGCGCGTGGCGAGCAGCACGTCGTCGCCCTCCTCGAACACACGCACGCGGATCAAGCGGTCGCCCGCGTTCTCGCCCTCGAATTTCATGGCGATCTTGCCGTTGGCGCGCACGTCGCGGAAATCGGACAACCGGTTGCGCCGCACGTTGCCGGACTCGGTCGCGAAGACGACGAACTGCTCGTCCCAGCGCTCCTCATTCTCCGGCAGCGGCAATACCGTGGTAATGGTCTCGCCTTCCGACAACGGCAGCAGGTTGACCATCGCCTTGCCGCGCGCCTGCGGCGTGCCTTCCGGCAGGCGATAAGCCTTCAGCTTATAGGCGATGCCGGTCGAGGAGAAGAACAGTACCGGCTGATGCGTGTTCGCGACGAACACGTTGGCGACAAAATCCTCATCGCGCGTCGCCATGCCCGAACGGCCCTTGCCGCCGCGCGCCTGCGCACGATAGGCCGAGAGCGGAACGCGCTTGATGTAGCCGCCGTTGGTGACGGTGATGACCATATCCTCGCGCTGGATGAGCGCTTCGATATCCTGCTCGAACTCGTTCATCTCGATGCTGGTGCGGCGCGGCGTCGCGTACAGCGCCCTCATCTCGACGAGTTCGGCGCGCAGGATCTCGAACAGGCGCGGGCGCGACGACAGGATCTCCAGGTATTCCTTGATCTTGCCTGCTAGTTCCTCGAGATCGGACGAGATCTTCTCACGCTCCAGGCCGGTCAGGCGCTGCAGCCGCAGATCGAGGATCGCCTTGGCCTGGTCCTGAGACAGCAGATAGGTGCCGTCGATGACCTTGTGTTCGGGATCGTCGATCAGGGCGATGATCGGCCCGACCGTCGTCGCCGGCCACGGCTTCGCCGTCAACTTGGCGCGTGCGTCATCCGGGTCTTTGGCGTTGCGAATCAGTTCGATGATCGGATCGATGTTTTCGACCGCGACCGCGAGACCGGCCAAGATATGCGCACGCTCGCGCGCCTTACCGAGCTCGTAAGTGGTGCGACGGCGGATGACGACTTCACGGAAATCGATGAAGGCCTGCAGGATCTTCTTGAGATCCATGACCTCCGGCCGTCCACCGTTGAGCGCCAGCATCTGAACGCTGAAGCTCGTCTGCAGCGGGGTATAGCTGTAAAGCTGGTTCAGCACGACCTCGGCCATCGCGTCGCGCTTGACCTCGACCACCACGCGCAAACCGTCGCGGTCGGACTCGTCGCGCAGGTCTGAGATGCCCTCGATCTTCTTGTCGCGCACGGCTTCGGCCATGATCTCGACCATGCGCGCTTTGTTGATCTGGTACGGGATCTCGGTGATCACGATGGCTTCGCGATCCTTGCCGAACTGTTCGATGGTCGCGCGCCCGCGGATGGATACCGAACCACGGCCCAGGTGGAAGTAGGAGCGGATGCCCTGCGTGCCGAGGATGGTGCCGCCGGTCGGGAAGTCCGGACCGAGGATATAGCTGTCGATCAATTCATCGATGGTGATCGCCGGATTGTCGATGACGGCGCAGCACGCATCGATCACCTCGCCCAGGTTATGGGGCGGGATGTTGGTCGCCATGCCGACGGCGATACCGCCCGCACCGTTGACCAACAGGTTCGGAAACTGCGCCGGCAGGACGGTGGGTTCGCGGACCGTATCGTCGTAGTTCGACTGGAAATCGACGGTTTCCTTGTCGATATCCTCGATCAGCGAATGCGCGGCACGCGCCAGACGCGCTTCGGTGTAGCGCATCGCCGCCGCGCGGTCCCCGTCCATGGAGCCGAAATTGCCTTGGCCCTGGATGAGCGGCAGACGCATGGCGAAATCCTGCGCCATGCGCACCAGCGCATCGTAGATCGCCGCGTCGCCGTGCGGGTGGTACTTACCCATGACGTCGCCGACGATGCGCGCCGATTTGCGGAACGGGCGGTTATAGTCATAACCGCCTTCCTTCATGGCGTAGATGATGCGCCGGTGGACCGGCTTCAGACCGTCGCGCACATCGGGAAGAGCGCGGCTCACGATCACGCTCATGGCGTAATCGAGATACGAAGACTTCATCTCGTCTTCGATGGAAACCGGCTGGATGAACGGGGAATCGGGCGCGGCAGGGCCCTGGGGGTCGCCGGGCGGAATATCGTCAGGCGGGCCGAAGGGCGTATCGGGCGATCGTGTCAAATGCGTGATCCGACGCTAAGGAATCGCGGCCAAAAGCCCGCGAAATTGCTTGGAATTATTAGGATTTTGTATACCAGATCGAACCCGGAATCACAACCAAATCGGCGCCGTTCGGAAGCCAAAACCGGCCCTGTAAGCCATTGAAATAAAAAGCCTTTTTAGAGCATCGAAATCCGGCGTCGACGCACCGGATGTCCTGTCGTCATTCAGGGTGTTCATCCCTCGCTTGTCAGCCCCGAATCGGGGCTTAAAGTCGGTCCCGGCATGTCATTTTCCCGCGAAAAACGAAACGTCGTGGTCCTGGCCGGAGGCCAAGCGCTGTTCAATTCCGGCCGCGCGACGATGTTCCTTGTCGCCACCTTGGCGTCGGTCAACATGCTGGGCGACGACCTCACCCTCGTCACCTTGCCGATCACCATGATGCTGGTTGGCAATACGTGCGGCACCTTGCCCGCTTCCCATCTGATGCAGTGGATCGGGCGCAAATGGGGCTTCACCGTGGGCGGCCTGATCGGCGTGTTCGGTTGCGCGCTTTGCCTCTACGCCATCACCGAGAACAGCTTCACGCTGTTCAATATCGGGATTTTCTTTTTCGGGATTTATTCGGGCTTCGCCGGCCTGCAACGTTTCGCAGCCGCGGATGCCGCATCGCCCGCCTTTCGCGCACGCGCCATCTCGCTCGTGATCGCAGCCGGGATCGTCGGTGCGTTCGTCGGACCTGAGACTGCCAAATTTACGCGTGTGCTTCTGCCGCAGGCCGAATTCGCCGGCACCATGCTCGCCATCATTGGATTTGCCTTCATCGCGACCGTGAGTTCCCTGCTCATCGATCTGCCGCGTCCGACGCGCGCGGAACGCGCCGACACCGGACGTCCGCTGCCCCAGATCCTGAAAAATCCGGCCGTCATCGTCGCCATCGCGGGCGGCCTGGTCGGTTACGTCACCATGAACATGATGATGACCACCACGCCCATCGCCATGCGGGTCGGCCATCATTTCAGTTTCGACGACGCGGCCTTCGTCATCGAATGGCACATCTTCGCCATGTTCTTCCCGGGCTTGTTCACGGGACAGTTGATCGGGCGTTACGGCAGCCTGCGCATCATCGCGACGGGTGGCGTCTTCCTGTTCATCGCGGTGGCCGTCGCACTGTCGGGCACCGAATTGTGGCACTTCTGGTTCGCCATGTTCGCGCTGGGTCTCGGGTGGAATTTCGCCTTCACCGGCGGCACGACGCTGCTCACCGAATCCCACACCGCGCCGGAACGTGCCAAGGTACAAGGCACCAATGACTTCATCGTATTCACCTTCATGGCATTCTCGTCCATGTTCTCGGGCACGCTCTATCACCTCATGGGCTGGACCTGGGTGAACCTCGCTGCCCTGCCGATGATCCTGGTCATGATGGCGATGCTTGTCTGGCTGGCCGTCGTGAAGCGGCGTGAACCTGCGCTGAAGTCGGCCGCGGCGGAATAGCCGCTTCAGAGCGCCAGTCTGTTGATCGCAGCGATCAGCTGCGATGATTTCATGCGGACATGAAATTCGCGACCAGCGCCGTCACCGCATCCGGCGCATCGGCATGAACCCAATGACCGGCATCGGGCACAGTCTCAAAGCGGCATTTGGGAAACAGCGCACGCGCAATAGACCGATCCTCGGCGCGGATATAGTCCGAGCGGCCGCCCTCGATGAATAGGGTCGGACCGTCGAAGCGCACCCCATCCGCAAAACGCGGGAAATCGAGCAACGCCGGCAGGCTCGCCTTCAGGCCCGCCAGGTTGATGCGCCATGAGAAACCGTCGCCGTCACGGCGCAGGTTGGACAAAAGATACGAACGCAGCATCGGATCGGCGATGGCAGGCGCGAGCGCCGCGTCGATCTCGCCGCGCGATTTCAGCCGATCGAGCGGCAACGCCATCAACGCATCGATGATGTCATCGTTTGCATGTCCATGGTAGGTGACCGGTACGATATCGGCGATGATCAGCCGCTCCAGCGCAGTCGTATCGGATAGGGCGAGCGTCATCGCGGTCTTGCCGCCCATGCTGTGCCCGAGCAGAGCGCAATCACCGTAGATGCCGCGCGCCTTCAGGAAACCTGCGACCGCATCCGCCATGATTTCGTACGAGAGCTCATCGACCCACGGCGAGTCACCATGGTCGGGCAGATCGACAAGATAAACGCTGTGGCGGTCGGCGAGCTTACGCGCTACCGCACCCCAGTTGCGCCCTGCGCCGAACAGGCCGTGCAGGATGACAAGCGGCCGTCCTTCGCCGCTTTGGCTGTACGCGAGCTCGATCAGTTCAGCTTGCCCTTCAAGCGGGCGCGGAGCGTTGCAAGCTCGTCGCTCAATCCCGCATTGCCGGGCGCGATCAGCACCATGGAATCCAGGATATCGAAGGCGCGCATCATATCGCCGGCCGCCAGAGCGCGCGATTTGATGTTGTTCTGCAAGCGCAGCAGCACATCGCGATCGCTAACGCCTCGGACGTATTCGGCGCGCAACGGGACGGCACGGCCGTGGACGCGGGTCAGCAGCGTGCGCAGTTCTTCGGCCGCCAAACGACGCAGACGCGCGAACGGATCGACGATGATGTGTTCGCCCGCCAGGGAGAAGCGCAACAAGAAGTGGCCGGGGAAATTGAGCCCGCAGACATCCCATCCGCGCTGGCGCGCCGCATGGATCACCAGGATACCCAGCGCCACAGGCAGGCCTTTGCGCCGGTCGATCACATGCATCAGGTTGGCGTTGCGCAGATCGTCGTAGCTTTCCGAATCCCCGGCATAACCGCAGGTGCGGAAGATGGCGTCACGCAGGCAGGCGACGCGTCCGCGCAGCCGGCCGGCACCGTGCCCCGCGGCCGCCGTGGCATGGGCAAGCAGATGCAGATGCTCGATATAAGGTTTGACGTCCGCCGTCGGCAGATCACGCTTGGCGAGCCAAAGCGCGGCCTCGCCAATGGACAGCTTGTCGTCCGGCATGGCACCAAACGCAGCGAGACGTTCCCTAATTTCCGCCTCGCGCATATCCGTACCCGTTAAAAAGGTATCTCGTCGTCGAGATCGTCACCACCGCGACCGCCGCCGCCCGAAGACGAGCCGCCATAGCCACCACCGCCATAACCGCCACCGCCTGAGCCGCTGCCGTATTCGTCGCCACCACCACCGCCACCACGGCCGTCGAGCATGGTCAGCGTGCCGCGGAAGCGGCTCAGCACGACTTCGGTCGTGTATTTGTCTTGGCCGTCATTGCCCGTCCATTTACGGGTCTGGAGCTGGCCTTCGACGTAAACCTTGGAGCCCTTCTTAAGGTATTTCTCGGCGACATCGGCGAGGCGCTCGTCGAAAATGACGACGCGATGCCACTCGGTCTTTTCCTTGCGTTCACCCGAGGCGCGGTCGTTCCAGGTTTCCGACGTGGCGATCGACATATTGACGATCTTGTTGCCGTCGTTGGAGCGGCGCACTTCGGGATCGCGGCCAAGATTGCCGACGAGAATGACTTTGTTGACGCTGCCTGCCATGGGCGCTCCCCTGGTGAAAGTTCTGGATTTGTTTTAGCCGGATTCACCGGCCCGTTCACGCCGAAATTGGCCGCAGACGCAATATCTCCTGTGGATAATATAGTCCGCTGCTCAGCCCAGCGTCTTACCGAGCCGGCCGGCCAGATCCTGGATGAACTGCCAGGCGACGCGACCCGAACGCGAGCCGCGAGTCATCGACCATTCGATGGCTTCCTTGTGGAGCTGCTCGGTCGTGATATCGAGGCCGAAATGCTTGCAGTAGCCTTCGAGGATTTCGAAGAAGGTATCCTGGGTCAGCGGGTGGAAGCCCAGCCATAGGCCGAAGCGGTCGCTCAACGAGACCTTTTCCTCGACCGCCTCGCCCGGATTGATCGCGGTCGAGCTTTCGTTCTCGATCATCTCGCGGCTCAGCAGATGGCGACGATTCGAGGTCGCATAGAAGATGATGTTGGCCGGGCGCCCTTCGATGCCGCCTTCCAGGATCGCCTTCAGCGATTTGAAGCTCGTGTCGCTGCCGTCGAACGACAGATCGTCGCAGAACAGGATGCAACGGCGCGCCGATTCACGCAGCACGTTCAGAAGACGCGGCAGCGAGGCGATGTCCTCGCGATGGATTTCGACGATGGCCAGCTTATCGGCTGTGGTCTCGTTCACCTCGGCATGGACCGCCTTCACAAGCGAGCTCTTGCCCGTGCCGCGCGCGCCCCACAGCAGGGCATTGTTCGCCGGCAATCCCTCGGCAAAGCGACGGGTATTGTCGAGCAGAATATCGCGCTGAAGTTGAATGCCGTGCAGCAGTTCAAGATCAAGCCGGTTGACCTCGTAGACCGGGACCAGCGCTTCCGGGTTCTGCTGCCACACAAAGGCATCGGCCTTGTTCAGGTCATATACGGCCTGCGGCGGCGGCGCCATACGGTCGAGCGCGTCCGCGATACGTTCCAAAAGCTGCTGTAAATCCTTATCGGCCATCATGTTCCCCTTTTGGGCGCGCGGACACTAGCAAATTTCCCCCCTCCGTCAATCGTGGAGGATTGAAAACCCGTCAGGGCAGCCTAGCTCAAGAGGAGGCGGAAACCTTGCGGATTGCCGGGCATGACGTACGCTGCGACTGCAAAACCGGGCCATTGGTCCCTCGGCGATATCCCCTTCGATACGGTCGATCGCGACCGGATCAGGCAGGACGAATCCCTTCTCTATATCCTCGCGGCCGGGTCTTTCATCGAAATCGCGTCCGATCTGTATACCCGCAATCTCGTCACCTTCCTGGCCGACGATCCGGAGGCGACCGACTGGCTGACCGGCCGTTGGGAGCCTGAAGAGGTTCAGCACGGTCAGGCACTGCGACGCTATGTCGAGACGGTTTGGCCCGACTTTCCATGGACCGAGGCCTACAATCGCTTCTTCGCTGATTATTCGCGCTTCTGCTCGGTCGATCAGCTCGATTCGAGCCCGACACTCGAAATGGCCGCGCGCTGCGTCGTCGAGACCGGAACGGCGACCTTCTATCGCATGTTATCTGAGGCGACCGATGAGCCTGTGCTGAAAGACTTGGCGGCGCGGATTTCAGCCGACGAGATCCATCACTACAAACATTTCCATACATTCTTCGAACGCTATCGCCTGCGCGAAGGAACCTCGAGCCTGGCCATCGCCTACAATCTGTGGCGCCGGCTGGGTGAGATCCCCGACGAAGACGTGCGTTGCGCCTTCAACGCGGTTTACGCCGCACTGAACGAAGGTCGCCCGGCGGCCGCGTCCGACTACGATACGTTCAGGGCACATCAGGCGGGATTGGCGCGCGCTCACTACCCATTCGACATGGCCGCCAAGATGCTCGCCAAACCGCTGGGCCTGTCGCCCATGGCCCGGCGCGTGACCACCCCGCTGCTGATCATGGTCGTGCGTCGCATGATCGCGCACTAGGGCAGGCCAAACTGCGCATTAATGCCCTATTTTAAGGCCGGTTTTTGGCGGAAACGGCCTGGGAACCCCTGTGGTCCCGTTTGCATTGGCCGCTCCGACTACTATATTCCGCCGAGTTTCGGTAAACTTTTCGAGTTTTAAACCTATAAGGAGAGGCCCATGTTCGTTTCGCCAGCTTGGGCGCAGGCGGCTGGTGGTGGCACTGACGGCGGTTTCATGACGCTGTTGCCGCTGGTCCTGATTTTCGTCGTGTTCTACTTCCTGTTGATCCGCCCCCAGCAAAAGCGCGCGAAACAGCATCGCGAGATGCTTCTTAACATCCGCCGCGGCGACAAGATCGTCACCGGCGGCGGCATCATCGGCACGGTCACCCGCGTTGTCTCGGATGACGAGCTGGCCGTCGAAATCGCCGAAGGGATCAAGATCCGCGTCCAGCGGGGCCTCGTCTCGGGTGTTCTATCCAAGACGGAGCCTGTTTCGGGCTCGTCGAATTCCGGCGGTACGGATGCCCCTGCCGGCGAGAAACAGGGCGGCGGCTCTTTGATGAGCAAGCTGTTCGGCGGCAAATAACGAGTCTGGCGGCCTAAGGGCCGGACAAGCAGAAGTCGGGAAGAAGGACGGTCGGTCGCGATGCTGTATTTCCCAAAATGGAAGATCATCGCCATCCTGACGGTGATCGTCTTAGGTGTCCTCTATTCGATCCCGTCGATCACGCCGCGATCGTTCCTCGATACCCTTCCCGATTGGCTGCCGAAACGGAGCGTCACGCTCGGCCTCGACCTGCAAGGCGGCCTCCATCTGCTGATGCATGTGGAAGTCGATTCGGTCATCAAGGAGCGCCTCGACAGCATCGTCGAGGGGGTACGCGCCGAACTGCGCAAGGCGAACGTCCTCTACCGCAACCTTGGTCTACGCGGACAGGCGGTCTCGGTCACCATCAACCGGCCCGAGGATATCCAGCGCGCGCGCGACATCGTCGCCCAGATCGAAACCGGCACGAATGTTACGATCGAGGGTGACCGGCTGACCATCGCCTTCACCGAACAGACGATCCGCGACATCAAGAGCGCCGTGGTTTCGCAGTCCGCCGAAATCGTGCGCTTGCGCATCGACGAAACCGGCACCAAGGACCCTACCATCCAGCGCCAGGGTGACGACCGTATCCTGCTGCAGCTTCCCGGCGTCAACGATCCGGAGCGTATCAAAAGGCTCCTGAACACGACCGCCAAGATGACGTTCCATCTGATGTGCGACCAGCCGTCGGACGGCAACAACATTCCGGTCGGCTGCTTCCAGGCCGCCTCCGGCGAAGCACAACGTGATGGCCGGAACCTGCCGACGGATTATGTGCTGCGCCGCCGCGTCGAAGTCAGCGGCGACCGCCTCGTCGATGCCCAGCCGTCCTTCGATCAGCGCACGGGCGAACCGGTCGTCTCCTTCCGCTTCGACCGCCAGGGCGCCAAACAGTTCGGCGATGTCACCGTCGCCAACGTGAACAAGCCCTTCGCCATCGTGCTCGACAACAAGGTGATCAGCGCGCCGGTCATCCGCGAGCCGATCATGGGCGGCAGCGGACAGATCAGCGGCAACTTCCAGGTCAAGGAAGCCCAAGATCTGGCGCTCCTGCTGCGCGCCGGTGCGCTGCCCGCGCCGGTCACGTTCCTCGAGGAACGCACCGTCGGCCCCGACCTCGGCTCCGATTCCATTTATGCCGGAACCATCGCCTGCATCATCGGCTATGCATTGATCGTCCTTCTCATGATCGCGGCTTACGGCGTGTTCGGCATCGTCGCCAATATCGCGCTTCTGTTGAACCTGTCCTTCACGCTTGCCATCATGGCCGCGTTCGGCGCGACGCTGACGCTGCCGGGCATCGCGGGCATGGTGCTGGGTCTGGCCATGGCCGTCGACGCCAACGTGCTGATCTACGAACGCATGCGCGAAGAATCCGATCGCGGCCGCTCCGTCTTCCCCGCCGTCGATGCGGCCTTCCAGCGCGCCTACGGCACGATCCTGGATTCGAACGTCACGACCCTGATCGCGGGCATCCTGCTTTATATCTTCGGGTCCGGTCCGGTACGCGGCTTCGCCGTCACGCTCGCGATCGGCATCATCTGTTCCATGTTCACTGCGGTTACCGCCACGAAACTCATGTGCTTCGCCTGGGTAAGCTGGCTCAAGCCCAAGACCTTGCCGGTTTAGGAGATATCCCATGGCCTTTCGCGGGTTTCGTATTCTCCGAGCCGTCCCCAATCTCGATTATTTCCGATTCCATAAGCTCTGCTTTGCGATTTCGATCTTCCTGTGCGTCGCCTCGGTCGTCAGCCTGGCCACGCGCGGGCTTAACTTCGGCGTCGACTTCGCCGGCGGCATCCTGATCGAGGCGCGCAAGACGACCCCCGTCGATATGGCGGCAGTGCGCGCGAAGGTGAACGCACTCAACCTCGGCGACATCTCGCTGCAGGAATTCGGCGGCCCGACCGACATCCTGTTGCGCGTTCAGAGCCAGGGCGACGAAAAGGCCGAAATGGCCGCCGTGCAGAAGATCCGCGAGACGCTGGGTTCCGAATTCAGCTACGAACGCGTCGAGGTGGTCGGCCCCCGCGTCGGCAAGGAATTGATCCGCGATGGCGTGCTGGCGATCGTGTTCGCACTCGCCGGCATCATGGCCTACATGGCCTTCCGCTTCAGCTGGCGCGCCGGTCTATCGGGCGTGGTAGCGATCCTGCACGACTGCTTGACCACGGTGGGTTTGTTCTCGGTCATGGGATTGCAGTTTGACCTCAATACGGTCGCCGCAGTGGTCACCATCGCCGGCTTCTCGATCAACGATACCGTCGTCATCGATGACCGCATCCGCGAGAACACGCGTCTTTATAAGACGATGGATTTCCGCGAACTCATCAACCTCAGCGTCAACCAGACCATGGCGCGCACGCTGATGACCAACGGCCTGGTCCTGTTGTCGACCGTCGCACTCCTGGTCTTCGGCGGGCCGCTCCTGTTCGGGCTGTCCTTCGCGCTGCTCTGGGGCGTCATCGCCGGTACTTATTCGACGATCTACGTCGCCGCTCCCATGGAATGGTACCTGGCTGCCCGCGGCCGCGCACATGTAAGCGCGGCCGAGGCCGAAGGAGCCCATACGCACTCGTAACCGCAACAGGGAGACCGGAAAGTTGTCCCTGGATATATCGCCGTTGATTCCGACCGGTCGGCAGGTCATCCAAAGCTATCGAGGCGGCATTTTTCGCATCAGCCAGGTCGATTATCCTGGCCCGGTCATCGTGCTGCCCGACCACACCATTTCGTGGAGCGCCCCCGCCTTCGCGGATTTGACGATCGCGGATTTCGATACTGTCATCGCCGCCGGGGCCGCCGTGCAGGTCCTGCTGCTCGGCTGCGGCGACAAGATGCAGCTTCCCTCTCTCGTGCTTCGCAAGACGCTCAGAGAGGCCGGCATCGTGATCGAGCCCATGGATACAGGCGCAGCGTGCCGGACCTTCAACGTCCTCATGGGCGAGGATCGGCGCGTAGCGGCCGCCCTTCTGCCAGCCTCCTAGGAACTGCGCAGTGGCTGAAGCGATCGACCGGATCGACCCGGTACCGTCCTGGCCGACGGCCCGCAATCCGTTCGGATCGGCCGCCGAAGCCTTCGATGCCGGGAACTATCCCCTGGCGTTCGATATGGCGGCCGAGGGAAGCGAGATTCGTGCTTGCGCCAAGGTTATGTGCGGCGCGATCGCCGACGGATTGTCCGATCTGCGGAAATTCGAGAGCCCGCGTGCGCGCCTGATTCGCGCCTACGCCCTATGGTGCCTGAATCAGACCGAGGAGGCGCAATCCCTATTGCGCGAGATCGGCCGCACCGAATTCGGCCCAATCGTGCAGGCTCTTCTCGATTTGCTTGCGGGTCCTATCGACATCGTCATGCTCTCCACGCCGGGCGACGAAAAGCACAAATCCTACAGCGAGATTCCTGGTATCCACGCGCATTGGATCCAATTGGATGTCGAACAGTTCGGCATCACCATGGCCGATGCATTGGCCGCCGTACTCCCTCCCGACGCCCGGCCGCGCCTGATCCTGTCACCTGATGCCTACGGCCCCTACGTCCCGCGCGAGCAGCGCGCACCGGGAATCCCGATAGCCTATTGGGCCAGCGACCACGATTTTTTCTTCGCGACCCGTCACGGAAGTTTCGAGCAGGCCGACATCATCGTCGTCAACAGCGCGGCGGAGCAGGTAGAAGTATCGCGTCATTACGATGCGCGCTGTGCCGCGATCCCGAGCCACGACAGCTATCGGCAGGGAAAAGCCGTCACGGCCGACGATGAGCGCGACATCGACATCTTCTTCACGGGCCGAGCGTTCACATCCTACATGCGCGACAAGGCACAGTTTCTGTTCCGCCTCGCCACGCTGGACAGCCCGGATGTCAAAATCGATTTCACCGAAGGTTATCTTCCGGTTGCGGATTATTGGGCGATGCTGCAACGGGCGAAATTCGTTCCCATCTATTGGCGCTCTGCCGGGGGTCTGCAGACCCGCGCCGTCGAGACGATGCGCGCCGGCGCCAGCGTGTTGTCACCGGAACGCGCCATCGCCCGCCCCCTGCTCGGCGATGCCGCCGCCCTTTATCGCAGCGCGGTCGATGCCGACGTGATCGCCATGCTCGAGGACCGCCGTCCAAGCGGACGCGCCGTCGCACGCGACATCGACAACCTGTTCTGGGCGAGCCCTGCGCGCGAGGAACGTTTCATCAAATTCTGTCTGTTTCAAAGCCTGCTCGCACCACGCAGGAAAACTGAGATTGCCGAGCCCACTTTTTATCCGGTCGAACTACGCGGATACGACACCGCCCGCGGCATCAAGGTCTATACCCGTCTCGCCCGCCTGAACGGCGCGGTCGAGGTTCCACATGCCACGCATTTCCTGCATGCGGCGGCGGCGGCTTTCTATGCCGCGATCCTGATCAACGACAATTCGTCCGCCGGCCAGGCCATCGGACAAATGGCATTGGATTTCTATCGCACCGGCATCGAAGCACATCCGACGTCGCTCGCGCTGCGTTTCAACGGTGCCCGCGCCCTATGGACGTTCAATCGGCGCGACGAGGCCCTGATCCAGTTTCACGCCATCGTCGAACAGCTTCCGGACCTCGTCTTCGATCCGCGGACGGATCAGCTCCTCAGCCATCGCATCCATGTCTTCTCGGACATGTTTCCCTATGGCGATTTCCTCCGCGCCATGGTGGAACAACCTGGGTCGATGCAGGGCAGCGCACGCAGCCAACAAGGCGCGCGCGACTTCATCGTCAGCGCGTCGCTCGGCTACATCGCTGCCGATCTGATCGAACGCGGCGAATGGACGGTCGCCATCGGCATTCTCCAGCGCGCATTGGAACGCTGCGCGGTCAATGTCGCCGCCTGGCGCTTGATGACGCAGTCGCTCGCCAATGCAAAGGCCGCGCCCGCCACCATCCGCGAGGCGTTCTACCGCACCGTGAACCTCTATCCGGCGGAGCTCCTCAATCTTCTACCGTTCGGCCTCGAGGCCGAACTTGCCGATAGCAGGCGGTCCGAAGCCGCCCAGGTCCTGCGCAAATGGGTCCTGGTACGCGCGCGTACGCACGACATCAACGGCAATCCGCCGCCGGTATCCGATGCCGCGCTTGCCGCGGCGCAGCGCCATCGTGGGCTGTTGACCGATTGGACCGCGGCGCTCTTTGACCGTATCGTAGGCGGCAACTAAGCTCTCAGGGTTTCGCCGGTTTGGATTTTTCCATCACCATCACGACCTGCAATCGCGCCGACAGCCTGCGGAGCGGATTGGACGCACTCGCTCTTCAAACCTATCCGTTGGAAAAGGTCGAGATCATCGTGGCCGACAACGGCTCGACCGATCACACGAAAGACGTCGCCGACTCCTTCGCCGGCCGCTTTCCCAACTTCCGCTACATCTATGATGCGAGACCTGGCCAGATGGTCGGCTGGCATCGCGCCTTGCCCGTTGCCGCCGGCGAGGTAACTTGCTTCATCGACGACGATGTACGCCCTGCTCCCGGTTGGCTCAGTGCACTTGCCGCTTGTTATAGGGATCCCCGCGTGGGTCTCGCGACCGGCCCGATCCGGCTCGCCTACGACGCAGATCCGCCCGACTGGATCGCCTCGATGATCCTGGGAGAACCGGGCCGTCAGACCCTGCCGTTTCTGGGTGGGCTCGATTGCGGTCCCAGCCCGCGCGACATTCCGGGCAACTTCGTCTGGGGCACAAATTTTTCGGTGCGCCGCAGCGTGCTCGTTGAGGTTGGTGGCTTCCATCCCTGCGCCATGCCGTGGGACCTGATCCGGTTCTATGCCGATGGCGAAATCCATGTCGGACGGACAGCGGAACAGCGCGGACATCTTATCGTCTATCATCCTCAGGCGGCGGTAGAGCACCATATTCCGACCGCCCGGCTTACCCTCGACGCGGTAACGCGCAAATTCACGACCACGGGGTGCGCTCGTTCCTACCAGACACTGCGAGCAAGCGGACAAACTTACCCGGCGCCCAGCGCCGACGAGATCCGTGCCATCGCACGCCGCTATTTCCGCGATCCGGACACCGCTCCGCCCGCGCTTGTAGAGGCCGTCGAAATCGGGCTCGATCAAGGCATGAGCCAGCATCGCGCCGCTTTCATCAATGACCCCTTCTTCCGCGACTGGGTGATGCGCAACAATTATCTCGATCTGGATGCCGCTTATGTTCATCCCGATCTATCGTCACGCGGCGACGCGAAAGCGTCCGACTGGCGAAGCGGGACCTGACCATGCGCGTGTTGCCCAATCGAACCGGAACGACCCGCGCACGTCCGCTTCGTATCCTCTCCCTGCTACGCGGCCGATGGGATGAACAGCGCGCACCGGCGTTGCAGGCACTCGCCGACCTCGGACACGAGGTCGTTTATGTCGAGCAGATCCTGCCGCGCGACGGATATCGCGCGCTGATCGAGCGGTTGAAATTCGACGTTGCCGTCTTGTGGGGATCGAGCCTGCAGAATTTCCTCATGACCGACAGCGAGCCGTTCCTGCTGGATGAGATGCGCTTGCCCTATGTCAGCCTATGGACCGACAATCCGGTCAAGCATCTGTTCCTGCTGAAAGACCTCGACGCGTCGCTGCATCGCGGCATGTTCGTCGCCGACACCCGCGTGATCGAGCAATTGCAGATGCTGGGATACGACACGCTGTTCTATCTACCCCCGTGGCATATCGATCCCGCGATCTTCCGTCCGGTTACGCCCGATCCGGACAGCGTTTGTTCGGTGAGTTTTGCCGCAACCGTGAATCCCTATCAGGCGGAACGCCAACGCTGGCGCATGTTCTGGGATCGCCACATGAACGCCGCCGCCGATGCCGTGATCGCGGACGTTCAGCGCGCGCGCGACCATGTCGATCTGTTGGACGCGCTGAACGGTGCATTCGATCCCCGCTCGATCGCCTTCTCGCTCATGTCCCACGCCATGTATTTCGAACAAAAAGCCATCGTGCGCGAAATGGTGATCGAGGCGATGGCCGGCCGGCCGCTGTCGATCACCGGCATCGGCAGCGCGACCAACCTGCCGTCCAACGTGACGGCCCATGCCGGGCGTGCTTGGCACGATCTGTCCCCGGTGTTTGCAGCATCCTTGATAAACCTGAATTGCACGCCGTGGCCGCGCTCGTGCCATCATCGTGTCTTCCAGACGACGGCAAGCTGTGCCCTCAGCGTCACCGACTGGCGTGAGGATGCGATCAAGCTCTACGAGCCCGATCGCGAGGTCGTCTATTTCCGCTCCCTGGACGAACTGCCGGGCATCGTCGATCGCTTCACCGCCGAACCGGCAGCCGCGCGTAAGATCGCCGAAGCCGGCTACCGGCGCTTTCTCGCGCATCACACGGCCGCGCACCGCATGGCCGAGTTCAGCCGGATTCTGGAAAGGCTGCTTTAGCCCGCGTCGGGCATCAGGCCATCACGTCGAGCAGGGTGCCCGTCATGTGGCTTGCGGTCCGCACCACGGCGGCATTCGCGCCATAGCCTGCCTCGGCCTCGATCATGCTGACGAATTCGCGGGCCATATCGACCGGCTGATCGGTCTCGGCGACGCTGGTCGTCACACCAGAGGGCACGGTACTGGATGCGCTGACGGCACGTGCGTTGAAGCCCACGCTATTCGCGCTGACGATATTGAACGCGGCCGTGCCGAACCGTACGGCATTCGCCTGCAGGCCGGATACGGCGGTCGAAAGCATCGAGTCCACGCTCATGATTGCGATTTTAAGGCCTGCTCTCGCCCGCCGATATGATCAAAGTCACAATGGAAAACAGAGCTGCGCCCGGTTGAGACACAAAACAAAAACGGGGCCCGAAGGCCCCGTTTCGCCGGTCCGGTAAGGACCGATCAGTTGGCGAGGTTCTGTGCCGCCACCATGCAATAGAGCATGGGGATCGACATCAGCGTGTTGGTGCGCGACGCCAGGGCGGCAACGCGCCCGGCCCTCTTCTTCTCGTCCGCGCTCGCTTCGACCATGCCCAGGACCTTCTGCTGGTTCGGCCAAATGAGGAACCAGACATTGAAGGCCATGATCAGGCCGAACCACATGCCGATGCCGATGTAGGCATCGCGTGCAACATGGGTGGTCAGACCCAGCGCCAGCGCGTCGCCGATATAGCCGTTCATCCACGCGAGGATCAGGCCCCAGATGACCGTCGACAGCGCCGCATAGCGGAACCAGAAAAGGGCTTCGGGCGTGATGAAGCGCGGGATCGCCGGACGGATGTCTTCCGGGATCTTCGGCACGGTCGGCGTCTGGACGAAGTTGAAGTACCAGAGCAGGCCGATCCACATCACACCGCTAAGCACATGCAGCCAGCGGACGAAGAACATCCAATATTCAGTTCCGAAATCCATAATGTCCCCCTGATCCTTTACGAGATCGCTTTGACGACGATGACCACGATGATGGTCAGAATGAAACCAAGCGCTACTGTTTGCCCAAGTGAGTCGAGCGGGTTTTTCATAACTTCCCCCTATTGCTTCCAAATCAACATTGCGATGCAGAAACTAATATCCGTAAAAAGCCTACGGTGATTCTAGCCCTCAAGTATAGATTAAACATTCACTTTTTCGCGTTTTGACGGAGACTGGCGTTCTATTGGCCAATTTGTCGTTTGGCGGGATTTAGCGCCAATTCTGCGGCTAAATGGCCGGATCGGACTGCCCCTTCGATGGTTGCGGGCAGGCCTGTCTGGGTCCAGTCCCCGGCCAGAATGAGGTTCGGCCAGCGCGTAAGGGCCGCCGGACGGCGGGCATCGTCTACGGGCCTCTGGGCGATAGTTGCGCGCCGTTCCTTGATGATGCGATGCATCGGGACTGGCGACGCGGATCGGCCGATGGCCTTGGCGATATCGCGCCAGATGATCTCGGCCACCCGGGGTGCCGGGAGGTCATTCAACTCGATCGCCGCCGACACGGTGGCCGAGACGATCGGCCCGCGGCGGAACAGCCAATGTGCCGCCCCGCCGATCAGCCCGACGAAAGGTGCCGCCCCCGGCAGTTCGAACGGTCCGTCGACGCGGAAATGGGCGTTCACGATGGGTCGGGTCTCACCCGGCACGCTAATGCCGGGGACCATTCCTTCCGCCTCCCACGACGGCACGGCGAGGATGACCGTCTCGTCGGCTCCGAGGTCCACCTCGCCATCCGCGAAGCTCAGCCGCCCGACACGTTCATTCGAGACGTCCATGGCGCGCAAGCGCCGCGAGAAGGCGACCGACACTCCACGATCGCGCAGGAATGCGACGGCGGGTTCGACGAGCGCATTGCCGAGCCCTTGTTCCGCGAAATAGGGACGGCTCGCCGCGCCTCCCTTCAGCAGGGTTTCGCGAAGTACGCGGCCGATCAGATACGCCGATGCGTCCCGCGCTTCGGTATTCATGACGCCCAGCGCGAACGGTTCCCAGAACCGGGCGAACATCGGCGCGGCGGTATCGACGTAATCGGCAAGCCGTGCGGTTCGCGGCGCGCCCAACAGGCGCAGGATGGCGGCGTAGTCGCCGATACGCGCGCCCGGCACACTGCGCCCCGGTACCAGCAGCCACCACGGCAAACGCCCCATACCCGGCCGCACCGTCCAGGATGCCCCCGTGGCGAGATCGACGAAGGGAAAGCGTGGCGTGTCCAGCGGGCTCAAGGCGCCGGTCGCGCCGATAGCACTAAGATGCGCGAAGATGGCGGGATTGGCGCCAAGGATCAGGTGGTTGCCGTTGTCGATCACCGTGCCGAGCGTGGCATCCTCGAACGAGCGGCAGCGCCCGCCCGCTTGCGGCGCGCCCTCGGACAGCGAAACCTCCATGCCCAGTTCGACGCAGCGCACGGCAGCGGCGAGGCCCGCCATGCCGGCTCCCACGATATGCACCTTGCGTCCTCTAGCTTGCGCTTGCGTCATAACGTCCGAGGTCCCCTTATGGGCGTGTTATGGCATCGGAACCCACACCGGAGCAAAGCTATTGCGCGGATGAAGCGCGGCGCCACGATTGGGATCGCTTCATCTGTACCCTGTTCGCACCCGGCGGCGTGCGCGAGCATCTGTTCAGCCTGATCGCCTTCAACAGCGAACTCGCCCGGACCCGTGACGTGGTAAGCCAGCCCCTGCTTGGCCAGATCCGCCTGCAATGGTGGCGCGACGCGCTGGCGGCGATCTATGGCGAGATGCCGCCCAGCGCAGCTACCGCCACCCATCCGATCCTGGTGCCGCTGGGCAAGGCGATCGCCGAGTACCGGCTCGAACGTTCGCTCTTTGACGCCATGATCGACGCGCGCTCGGACGAACTGGATGAAGGCGGCCTCACCGGCGCGGTCGATGTCCTGGATTATCTGTTGTCCAGCGCGGGCAACCTCGCCCGCCTTGAAATCGCGATCCTGGCGGACGGGAATGCGCCGAATATCGACACGATCATGGCGGCGGAACACGCCAATGTCGCCCTGGGATTGGTCGAATTGGTGCGCATGAAACGCATCGCCGCCGAGGACCTTGGCGAAGCGCGTTCACATATCCAAACGGCCCGGAAGCTCGCTACGAACGTGGATAATCGCTACCTGCCGGCATTGCTGCCGGCCACGCTCGCAGAGTCCTACCTCGCCCATCCCGATGCCGGACGCGTGCGCCGTCAGCTGAAGCTAGCCTTCAACGCGTTCCGGGGAAAATTCTGAAAGCGAAGATCAGCGGCGGACGCGGATCGTGTTCGCGAACGACGAATCGACCGGGCTGTCGACATGATCGGAGCGCGCCGCCCAATCGATGCCCATCAGGTCCATCGCCGTGATGACCGGAAAGACGCGCTGCGCACCCGCGGTATAGAGGCGGACAGCGCCGTGCTCCATATCGGGGAACACATTGCGCGCATCGTCGTAGCGGCGCACTTCGAGGATCGTCACAACGTTCGTGCGCGTGTCGCGCGAACGCCACACCATCGTCGGGTTGGGCTGGCGGGGCAGATCGAAGGGCGCGATGGTCCGCTTCCATTCGTCGGTCGGCGGGCCGTACTTGGCGGTGAAGTATTTGACGACGTCGTCGTAAGCGATGCTCTTGAACAGCGTGTGATAATGCGTCGCCTTGCCGCCGTCGTAACGCGCGATGGCGCGCGAGCCTTGATAAAGATAGGTCGTCAGTTCGAAGGCCGGATCGACACGTGGATGCCAATCGACCGGCACGACGCAGAACATGAGCGAACCGCCCGAGCGCTTGATGCAGGGATCGGGCTCCGAGGCCTCGCGCGGCAACGGGCGCTGGTTCGTCGCAACCGAATTGCCGAGCCTCAAAGCAACGTTGGTCAGCGGCTGGCGCAGCTTGATCACCGGCATGCGGCTCGGCGACAGCCGTTCCGCACCGTCCGCATCGTTGGCACCGTCGCGCGGCAGCTCCTCGTCGCGCGATCCGATGCCGACAGCGTTGGCCACGTTCTGAAGGATAGCGTCCTCGGATTTATCCGCCGGCATCGCCGCCGACGCCACGGCTCGCGTCGGCTTGTGCGCACGCGGGGATTGCGGCATCGCCGACAGGCGCGGCGTCTCAGGCAAAGACACCTGCTCGGCTGCCATTGCGACCTCTTGCTCGGCTGGATCCGGCAGGGCTTTGGCGCGTGCGATCACCGACGCGTTGCCCGTGACCGGATCAGCCAGCGGCAGGATGGACCCCTGCGGCATCGAATTGGGATCGAACGGGTTGGGCCCGTTGCTGCGGCGCGGCGTCAAGTGCGCGGTCTGCGATGCCGGTGCGGTCACGGCCGTCATCGGCTGTTCCTGCACGGGAGCCACCGGCAGCGCCATGACCGGCGGCATGCCCGCCTGAATCGGCGCGTGGACCGGCGCGATCGAATTTTTGGAGGACGGCATCACGCGCACCACATTGGCAGGCACCCGATCAGGCCCCACCGGCGCGACAACGGACGGAATGACCGGCAATTCTTCACCGTATTCCAGGTTGCGGCGTGCGAGTTCCGCTCCCTCTTCAGCGGAGCGCTGCCGACGCGGCGTCACCACCACGATGCCCGAGGCACGAGACGCAGCAACGTACGGCTCCACCAAGCGCGCCTGCTTGATCTCCGGCTTGCGGCCAGGTTTCGGCAGGAAATCCGGATCGATGAGCTGAGAGGGTGGTACCGGTGCCAACGGTTGCGTCTGGACTTCGGCTTGCACCTGCGTCTGTGTGTCGCGCGCGGCGGCGGCGCGTTGCGCGGCAGCCAGCGCCTGCGCCGCCTGGGTCAATTGCCGAGCGACGGCGAGAAGCTGTTCGACCGTCGCTCCCGCGGGCACACCGGCGACAGAAACAGGTGATGTAGCAGAAACAGGTGATGGAGATGGCGGCGCCGGCGGTGCGGCCTCGGCCGAATGCTGTTCGCTCTCGACCTCGGGCGTGACAGAAGCCGTAGCGGGCGTGATTACAGAAGCCGCAGATTGCGCGATGGCCGCGTCGCGTTGGCGACGGCGTTCCTGTATCAGCAATTCGGCGATCTCAAAGTGTCCCGTCTCGACCGCCACATCGACGGCGGTTTTTCCGTCGACGCCGCGCTGCGCGACATCTGCGCCGGCAGCGAGCAGGGAACGCACAGCGGCAGCATCGCCGAGGTCCACGGCGGCCACCAGCATGTCTTGAAGCGAACGGGACTCCTGCGCGGCGACCGGTACGGTCGCTGCGGCAACACCGAGCGCTGCCGCCATCGCCACTGCCAGACGCAGTACGAGCGGCCCCCTAGAGAGCACTCCAACGGACAAAATTTTATTAGCCCCTATCGGTACCTGATATGAGCCTACCAGCCCCAAGCTGAGCGAATGTTAAGCGGTTTGTGAACGCCGTCAATTGGCTAAAACCGAAAATCCGGCAGGAATCCGCGCTCTTGGGCCTCAGACCTCGATCGACGCGTGCAGCCATCCGTCGAGCGCCGAAAGCGCGCGACGGCTCATCGCCACCTTGCGGTCACGAGGCTTCATCTTCTTGTTTTTCTTACCATTTTCGAGGGCAAGTGGAGGAAACAGACCGAAGTTGACGTTCATCGGCTGATACGTAGCCGGATCGCCGCCCCCGGTGATGTGGCCAAGCAGAGACCCGAGCGCGGTTTCGGCGGGCGGCACGAGGACAGGCCTGCCCAACCGCCCGGATGCGGCGAAACGTCCGGCCAGCAGCCCGACCGCGGCGCTTTCGACATAGCCTTCACAGCCCGTGATCTGACCGGCGAAACGGATGCGTGGATCGGATTTGAGACGGAGTTGCGTATCCAACAGCTTCGGCCCATTGATGAAGGTATTGCGATGCAGACCGCCGAAGCGCGCGAACTCGGCATTCTCCAATCCGGGGATCGTGCGAAAGATCCGCTTCTGCTCGCCGTGCGTCAGCTTGGTCTGGAAACCGACGATGTTGTAGAGCGTGCCCAGCGCATTGTCCTGGCGCAATTGCACGACCGCGCGCGGGCGGCGGCCCGGTGTGTGCGGATTGGAAAGACCCACCGGCTTCATCGGCCCGAAAGCCAGCGTCTCCAGCCCGCGCTCCGCCATCACCTCGACCGGCAGGCAGCCCTCGAAATAGGGCGTGTTCTTTTCCCAATCGTGGAACAACGCCTTGTCGCCGGCGAGCAACGCGGCGACGAAGGCTTCATATTGCTCCGCGTCCATCGCACAGTTGATGTAGTCCGATCCGTCACCCTTGTCGTAGCGCGACTGGAACCAAGCCTTCGACAGATCGATGCTGTCGCGATAGACGATGGGCGCGATGGCATCGAAGAAAGCGAGCCCCTCGTCGCCCGTGCGTTGCGCGATGACGGACGCCAGCGCACCTGACGTCAGCGGCCCGGTCGCAACGATGACATCCTCCGCGCCCTGCGGCGGCAAGTCGGTAACTTCCTCGCGCACGATGGTGACCAACGGATGTGAAGCGAGCGCCTGGGTCACCGCCGCGCTGAACCCCTCGCGGTCCACGGCGAGCGCTCCGCCGGCCGGAACCTTGTGGGCATCGGCCGCACGCAGGATCAGGGAGTCGCAGCGACGCATCTCCTCGTGCAGCAGGCCGACGGCGTTGTATTCGACATCGTCGGAACGCAGTGAATTGGAACAGACCAGTTCCGCAAGTCCGTCGGTCTGATGGGCGTCGGTTTTGCGAACCGGACGCATTTCATGAATGACAACGGGAAGACCGAGGCGCACGACCTGCCATGCCGCCTCGCTACCCGCGAGGCCGCCGCCGATGATATGGATAGGGTCGATCTTGCGCGGCACGTTTGCGTCCATGATCCCGAACGGATAGCCTTGAAAACCGTTTGTTTCAATCTGTTCGTCCATGTCCGTAAGGGAGTCACGGTGTGAGCGCGCCATCCGGCGATGACGAGATCGACCTCGCCCAAGCTCGCCGCAGACTTGAAGACATCCTGCAGGACGAGGGTTCCCTTTGGACCAAGATCACCCAGGCGCGTCTCGACGAGATCCTCAAGACCCATAACGATTACGTGAAGGGCAACCTGGGCGGAAAACTGGCCAACCTCAAGTTCCACGATCTGTCGTATCTGAATCTTTCCTCTCACAACATCAATCAGGCCGACTTCACCGGTGCGCGCTGCGAATACGCCATCATGGAATCCGCCAAGCTGCGCGCCGCGAATTTCTACGCGGCCGATCTGCGGTTCGCCTCGCTCATCAATTCGGACCTGACGCGCGCCGATCTGCGCGGCGCCTGCCTGCGCGGCACCGATCTGTCCAACGCCGATCTGACCGAAGCCGATCTCCGCGATGGCATGCTGATGAAATCCGTCCACGGCGAACTGCTGCCCGTCATGACCGAGTCCGGAATATCGGAAGTCGATCACGCGATCATGCGCGAGACGAACCTGACGGGCGCACGCGTCTCCAACGCTTTTGTTGTGCAAACCGACCTATCAGACGCGATCCTCAAGAACGCCCGCTTCATGCGCGCCGATCTGAGCCACGCCAATTTCAACGGCGCGGAGCTCGACGGTTGCGACTTCACCGAGGCGAACCTGAGTGGCGCGACCTTTCGCGGCGCGATCCTGACACGCACCGTGCTCGACAATGCGCGGCTCGACGGTGCGAACTTCACCGGTGCCATCGTCGAATCCGTCCATCTGAAAGGGCTCGAGAATGCGGTGACGCACCTGCCGCGCCATGTCGCCAAGCTCGCGAGCGAGCTTCAAGCCATCATCGCCGAACATATCCGCTGGTTGTCCCACACCGGCAAGCAGGGCACGCAAGCGAACCTGAGCGAGATCAATCTCGGCGGCCTCGATCTCAGCGAGGCCAATTTATCGGCCGCCGATCTGTCCTACAGCATCTTGAAGAACAGTGATCTCAGGCGCGGCAACTTCATGATGACCGACTTCTCCTACGCCGACATGCGCGGCTCCAACCTGTCCGGGGCCGACCTGCGCGGCGCGAAACTTCAACGTTCCAATCTGTCCGGCGCGATCCTCAACGGCGCGCGCTTCGACACCCTGCCCGTCGGATCAGGCCGCGGCGGATCCGTTCCCGCCAACCTGAACCTGGCCAAATTGCGCGGTGCCAAACTGAACGGGACCGACCTGTCCAACGCCAATCTGGAAGGGGCTGACCTCAGCAAGGCCGATCTCAGCAATGCCAATCTGAGCGGTGCCAAGCTGAAAGATGCCGACCTGACCGGCGCCAATATCGAGGGCGCCAAACTCAGAACCGCGGAATTGCACGGCGCCAAGGGCTTACCCAAGAATTAGGCGCATTCGGCCGTCGCGGCCGGGGTCGCCAACCCGGCCCCACCTGTGCTACCCAAGATGGAGCCAGGCTGGGAAACACCATGTCCAACCGGGGTAAAGATATCCGCTTCCCGCAAGGGAACGCGCAGGCGTCGATTATTTCCCGCGTCCGGCGCGGCGAAACGGCCGAGCGCGATACAGTCCCCTGGCTCAAATCGCTGCGCTCCAAACGCGCGTTCGATGCGATCAAATCCGCGCCGCCGGCTCGCGCCAGCCATCCCGAACCGCCTGCGGCAATCGAACGTACCCCGACCTTCGTCAAGGCGAGTTCGCTGGAGCTGCCCGAACCCTGCACCGGCGAAGACGCACTTGTCGCAACCGTAGACAATTGCCTGACGCACTTGTCCGCGAACGAGGATTGCGCGCTCGTGGGCACCGACCCGGAAGGCATACATCAGATGCGCGTCGCGTTGCGCAGGTTGGATGCGTCGCTGTCGCTCTACAAGCCGCTGATCCCCGAAGCGCAGATCGAACGCCTGCGGCACAGGATCAAGTCGGTCACCCATACACTCGGTCCCGCGCGCGACTGGGACGTCTTCATCAACGAGACGCTCGATCCGGTCGCTGCGAACATGTCGAACGATGCCGATCTCAAACTGCTGCGCAGCGTCGCGCTGCGCCAACGCATGGCCGCTTATCGCGAGGTCCACAAATCCCTGCGCTCACAAGCCTATCGCGAGATGTGGCGCGATATGGCGCTATGGCTTGCGGAGCGAGAATGGCGCCAGCAACCGGTCTCCGAAAAATCCGTGCAATTGATGAGCGACGTGCGCGCGTTCAGCGAAGCCGTGCTCGACAAGGCTCATCACAAACTCCTGAAACGCGGCAAGGGATTTGCCGTTCTCGACGCACATGCGCGCCACAAGCTGCGCATCCGGATCAAGAAGCTGCGCTATGCGGGAGAATTCTTCTCCCCGCTCTACGATGCGGACGCAAGCGAGAAATTCCTCGATAAGTTGCGCGACATGCAGGACGAGCTCGGCAGGCTGAACGATGTGGAGACCGCGCGTAGCCTGATGGAAGGACTCGCGACCGGCGACGCCCTCCGCACGCGGCGTATCGCGCGCGCCGGCGGCCTCGTGATCGGCTGGCACCGCCACGCAGCGGCGTTGCGCGAAGATGCCCTGGTGCGCCGCTGGCGCAAGGTGAAAAAGGCCGATCGTTTCTGGAAGTAATTAGGTGTGCGGCCCGAGCGACAAGCTAGGCCGCGCTCAGCACGTTACGGATTGCGCCCGTCAATATCGCGACATCATCGCGGCTCGTCACCAGTGCCGGCGTCAGATAGACGATATCACCAAACGGCCTGATCCAGACGTCCTCTGCGAGGAACGCACGTCGCAACGCGGCGATATCCGGCTTGCGGCGGAACTGCACAACACCAATAGCGCCTCTCACCCGTACATCGAGAACACCGTTCATCTCGCGGCACGGCTCCAACCCTTCCGCGAGCCAGCCTTCCAACGCCTGCGCCTGTGCGATCCGGTCCTCGCGCTCGAACAGATCGAGCGACGCGTTGGCCGCCGCGCAGGCGAGCGGATTGGCCATATAAGTGGGCCCGTGCATCAACGCGCGCGTATCGGACGTCCCAAGGAACGCTTCGAATACGCCATCCGTCGCAAGCGTTGCGGCAAGGCTCATGGTGCCGCCGGTCAGCGCCTTGCCGATGCACATGATATCCGGCACCACGCGCGCCTGATCACAGGCGAACATCGATCCGGTGCGGCCGAACCCGGTGAAGATTTCGTCCGCGATCAGCAAGGCGCCGTGATGGCGCGTATAGCCCGCGATGTCGCTCAACACATCCGGATCGTGGAATTTCATGCCACCCGCGCCCTGCACCAATGGCTCGACGATCACGCCGGCGATGGTCTCTGCCTCTCCGCTCAGGAATTCGTGGAACTTCTCCACGCCGTCCGGTGTGGTCGGCAGGTCGGTGAACAGATGTTGCGGCAACAATTCGCGAAACAGCCGATGCATGCCCTCGTCCGGGTCGGTCACCGCCATCGCGCCGGTGGTGTCGCCGTGATAGGCGTTGCGGAACGCGACGAATTTGGTGCGCCGCGAGTCACCCAGATTGTAGTGATATTGCAGCGCCATCTTGAGCGCGACCTCGACCGCGACCGAACCCGAATCGGAAAAGAACACACGATTGAGGTTGCCCGGCGCCAGCGCGGCCAGGTGCCGCGCGAGCGTAAAGGCAGGCTCGTTCGCCAGGCCGCCGAACATGACATGCGGCATGCGCTGAAGCTGCGCGTTCATGCTGGCCAGAATATGGGGGTGATTATAGCCGTGCGCCGCCGTCCACCACGATGCCATGCCGTCGATCAACGTGCGTCCGTCGGCAAGCGTGATGCGCGTGCCTTCCGTTGAAACGGCTGCGGGCGGCAAGTCCGCGGTTTGCATCTGCGTGTAGGGAAGCCAGATATGCGGCCAGCCGTCCGTGAGCCAATCTGGTTCTCTGGCTGGTTCCCCGGCTGCTTCTTTGCCAGGCGCCGTGTCGGATGTCATCCGGTCTTGAGGCCGAGCCGTTCGAACATGCGGATATCGGATTCCATCTCGCGGTTCGGCGTCGTCAACAGCCGTTCCCCGAAGAACACCGAATTCGCACCTGCGAAGAAACATAGCGCCTGCGTCGCCTCATCCAGGCTTTCACGCCCAGCCGACAAGCGCACATAGGCACCCGGCATCAGGATGCGCGCGACCGCAATGGTGCGCACCAGCTCGATCGGATCGAACAAGGGCGTACCGGCAAGCGGCGTGCCTTCGATCGGCACCAGCATGTTGATCGGCACACTTTCCGGCTGCGGATCGAGTGCCGCGAGCGTTACCAACAGGCCTGCGCGGTCGGCGCGGCCTTCGCCCATGCCGAGAATGCCGCCCGAGCACACCTTCATGCCCGCGTCGCGCACATGCGCCAGCGTATCGAGACGATCCTGATAGGTCCGCGTCGAGATAATCTCGTTATAGAATTCGGGCGACGTATCGAGGTTGTGGTTGTAATAGTCGCAGCCGGCATCTTTGAGCTTTTGCGCCTGGGCTTCAGTCAGCATGCCGAGCGTGCAGCACGATTCGAGCCCTTCCGCCTTCACCGCCGCGATCATCTCGCCGATGCGGCCAATCTGACGATCGCTCGGGCTGCGCCAGGCTGCACCCATGCAGAAACGCTCGGCGCCAGCCTCCTTGGCGGCATGCGCGGCCTTGCGCACATCCTCGACGCTCATCAGCGCTTCGTTGGCGAGGCCCGTGTTGTAGAAAACGCTCTGCGCGCAATAGGCGCAGTCTTCAGAACAACCGCCGGTTTTGATATTGAGCAGGGTCGATGCCTGCACGCGGTTGGCGTCGAAATTCTGCCGATGTACGGTATGGGCGCGGTAGAGGAGATCGTTGAGCGGAAGCTCAAAGAGCGCGAGGGCCTCGGATACCGGCGTTTCGGGTGCGGTGTGGTCCATAAGCTGTTTTAGGCGCATGGCCTGCGGGAGACAAGTGGTGGACGGCCAACGTCAGGAGGAAAGCTCGCTCGACGCCTATGCGAAGGGCAAATTAACCAGCCTTGAAGGCGCCGGACTGCGCCGCAGGCTGATCGAGACCGACCGGACCGATACCATCCGTGTTGTGCGCGGCGGCAGGACCCTCCTCTCGTTCTGCTGCAACGATTACCTCAACCTCAGCCACCACCCTGAGGTCATCCGCGCCGCCCAGGAGGCGGCCGGACGCCTCGGCACCGGGGCCGGGGCCTCGCGTCTGGTCACCGGCAACCATTCCATCCTGGGCGCCCTCGAAGCCAAGCTCGCACACCTGAAACGGACCGAGGCCTGCTTGGTATTCGGCAGCGGGTATCTCGCCAATCTCGGCGCCATCCCTGCCCTGGTCGGCCCCAGCGACCTAATCGTGATGGACGAACTGGCGCATGCCTGCATGCATGGCGGCGCACGCCTATCGGGGGCCACCATCGAAACCTTCGCGCACAACGACGTCGATGCCGCACGCGCGATCCTGGCGAAACGCCGCTCCGAACATCCGCGCTGCCTGTTGCTCACCGAAACCATCTTCAGCATGGACGGCGACCGCGCGCCGCTTGCCGAACTCGGCGATCTGGCGCACACATTCGATGCCTGGTTCATGACCGACGATGCCCATGGCCTCGGCATCGCGCCGCATATATCGAACCCCGCCGACATCCAAATGGGCACATTGTCCAAAGGGGCCGGCAGCTACGGCGGTTATGTCTGTGCGTCACGCGCCGTCGTCGATCTCCTCGTCAACCGCGCGCGCAGTTTCATCTATTCGACCGGTCTGCCGCCCGCGAGCGCGGCCGCAGCACTTGCCGCGCTGGACATCATGGAGCGCGATCCCGCGTTGTGCGCCCGCCCACTCGCGCTGGCGCGGGATTTCACGCACAGGCTCCAGATGGCGGAGGCGCAGAGTGCCATCGTGCCGGTGATCCTGGGCGATGCCGAACGCGCGCTCGCGGCATCACGTAGCTTGGAAGCGGACGGCTTCCTGGTGATCGCCATCCGCCCGCCGACCGTGCCGGCCGGCACGGCGCGGCTGCGCATCACCTTCACGGCCGAACATAACGAAACAGATGTCGCACGCCTGGCGGAGGCTGTCGCGCATCTATGAGCACCCTGTTCGTCACCGCAACGGGAACCGATATCGGCAAGACCTACGTGACGGCGCTCTTGGTCCGCACGCTCAGGGAGAAAGGGTTCCCTGTGCGCGCGCTCAAGCCGGTAATCAGCGGGTTCGATCCTGAGGCATCTAAAACAAGCGACAGCGCGATCCTCCTGGAGGCGATGGGCGAAAACGTGAGCGAAGAAACACTCGCCGCGATCTCACCTTGGAGGTACGCAGCACCGCTCGCGCCCAATATGGCCGCGCGCCTGGAAGACCGCATGGTCGATTTCAACGCCATCGTGTCGTGGTCCAAGGTGCAGAGCGGACCGGTGATCATCGAGGGCGTCGGCGGCATCATGTCGCCGATCTCGGACGACAAGACCGGGCTGGACTGGATGGTCGGCCTGGCGAGCCCTGCTCTGCTGATCGGCGGCAGCTATCTCGGCGCGCTCAGTCACACGCTCAGCGCTGTCGCCGCCATGCGCGCGCGCGGCATCCGTATCGCCGGGATCGTGGTCAATGAATCAGAGGCGGGCAGCATCGGCCTTGAGGAGACCGCCGAAGCGCTGAAGCCCTTCGTCGCGGGACTCCCCCTCGTGATGTTATCGCGTGGCCTAGGAGATGGGCCGGCGGCGAAACAGATCCGGCTCGACCAGGTGGCGGATCTCCACGCCGTCGCGCTGCAATGCCTCGCAGATTAGGATGCGGTGGCAGCGCTCCGGATCGCTTTCCAGGCACATCATGCAGATACGCTCGGCCTCGGCCAGCGCCTTGAGCTGAACCAACGCTGCCTTTGCCGCATCGCCGGCGAGATGCGCGCCGAAGACCTCGTGGAATTCGTCGGTCTCGCCCGCTTTGGCAGCCTCACGGCCTTGCTTCGGATTGCCGAGCGCCTGGAGGTGTGTGTAGCCGATACCGGCTTTGGTCAGACTCTGCTCGAGCTTCTTCTTCGCATAGGACGGATTGTGCGACCATGCAACGTCGCGCACGTCAACGACGCGACGGATGCCCGCCGCCTGCAGGGTTGCGACGAACCGGTCGATCCGCTGCTTTTCGTAGCCGATCGTCCAGATGATCATTGTTCCATCCAATAAAGAACGTCATGCCCGGCCTTGAGTCACGCATTCTAGGCGTGCCAAGCACGCGGGGCATCCAGCTTAACATCGATGCCCAAAAGATGGATGGCCGGAGTCGCGTGGTCGGCCGCGCGCAACGCGCGGAGGGCCCGGCCATGACGCCTACTGCATTATCAAATATCGAGAACGAGCTTCTTTTCGCCCGGCGCCGCGCGACTGATGCAGACCTGGATCGCGGTCTCGCGTTCTTTCTCGGACAAGTACTCGTCGCGGTGGTCGACCTTGCCGCTGATCAGGCCGACCTTGCAGTTGCCGCACCAGCCCTCTTCGCAGGCATAGAGCACTTCGATGTTGTGCTCGAACAGGACCTGCATGATGGACTTGTTCGCCGGCACGGTGACGGTCACGCCGGACTTCACGCATTCCACCTCGAAGCTGTCGTCGCCCGCTTCGTGCGCGAGCGCGGCGATCTCGGCCGCCGAACGGGTCGAACCGAACAGTTCGAAATGCACGCTGCCTTCGGCCCAGTGCTTGGACGCATCGCGCACCGCATTGAGCAGACCGGCCGGGCCGCAGATGTAGAGATGCTGGCCCGCTTCCTGGTCCTTCAGGACTTCGTTGAGCTTGATACCCTTGGACGGATCGCCGCCATCGTGATGAAAGGTGACGCGATCACCAAACACCGCTTTCACCTCGTCGATGAAGGCGGTCTCGGCCGCGGCCTTGCTGCAATAATGCAGATGGTAGTCGGCCTTCATCTCGTTGAGGCGATAACCCATGGCGAGCAGCGGCGTGATGCCGATGCCGCCCGCGATCAGCAGATGCTTCTTGGCACCCGCATCGATCGGGAAATTGTTCTGCGGCCCGGTGACCTTGAGCACGTCGCCGACCTTGACCTCGTCGTGCATGTAGACCGAGCCGCCCTTGCCATCCGCCTCGCGCAGGATCGCGGTGACGTAGCTGCCGCGCTCCGCCGGGTTGTTGGCCAGCGAATAGGCGTTGTGCAGACCGTTGGGCAGTTCGAACACCAGATGCGCACCCGCTTCCCAAACCGGCAAAGCCTCGTCATTCGCCGCGGCGAAGACGAATTTCTTGATGCTAGGCGTAAGCTGGTCGATCGCGACGACCATGAGTTTGAGCGGCGTCATCCTATGACTCTACTGGTTACAAGGCGCGGTAACCTACACATAGTCCGGATGAGATGAAAGGCAATTTAGCGGGTGGGAACCGACGGATTTCCGCCATTTTTGTAGGGGGATTTTTACCACTTTGCGTTATCCCACGGCCCTGGCGGCCAGATTTTCCGCAGCCATTCGCCCCATGACGGCAGCGATCCCACCTATACCCTTGTCGCGCGGGACGAGGTACAGATCAGACGATGAAAATACGTCCCGCAACCGATGCCGACCGCGACGCCATCTGGCGCATCCTGGAACCCACCATCCGTGCGGGTGAAACCTATCCCCTGCCGCGCGACATGGATCGCGATGCTGCCTTTGGCTATTGGTTCGCGCCGCAACACAGCGTCTTCGTCGCCGAGGACGACATGGATGATCAAGGCCGGAGCAATGAAGGCCACGATGAGATCCTGGGCAGCTATTACCTCAAGGCGAACTCAACGGCCGGCGGCGCTCATGTCGCCAATTGCGGCTACATGACCGGACCATGGGCCTGGGGACGCGGCGTGGCGCGCGCCATGTGCATGGATTCATTCGAGCGCGCACGCGAACGCGGGTTCCGCGCGATGCAGTTCAACCTCGTCATCAGCACAAACGCAGCGGCAGTGCATCTTTGGCAAAGTTGCGGGATGGAGATCGTGGGTCGGTTGGCGGGGGCGTTCGACCATCCGCGCTTCGGCGATGTCGACGCCTTTGTGATGTATCGCAGGCTTTAGCGTCGATACCTTTAGCGACCGGTCCCTAGGCGCCTGGTCGGAACACGCTGCATCGCGGTCCGAGCATAGCGGTTCCGTTCAGCCTGTTCTTCTTCGGTAAGACGTTGGAGCGCCGAGCGCAGATCGAGCGCCTCGCATTCCTTGCACAGATGGCCGCCGCGCGGCAGCCCGGCACGTTCGTCGATATGTTCACTCGGCCATTGGCTGCACTGCGCCCGCCAATGCCAAGTGTTTGATTCCCATGTGCGACGAAATAGCATCGCTTCGACCTCGCCTATTGCTTTTTTTCCGACCCTTGGCGTTGTCACCCTCAAAGGGGCGGTTTTTATACTCGCCTTAATTTGCCGTGCGGCCTAATTATCTTGGTTCGATGCGCTTTTCGAGAGACAATTTTGAGACTTATCCGAAATAGTTCGGACAGATAGTTTCAATTTTACTTAAAAATTATTTATTCAAAGCTCAGTGGGATTCTTTCGAGGAATTCCCTAGCTTTTTCAGCCAACTCTCGCCCATCACCATCAACAAAAGATCTACTTGGCATCGACAACGTCTCTACATCCGCTCGACATTTCGTCGACATCCGATCGACAGATCCTCGACACTCCCTCTACACGTTCTCAACAGGAATCCCGGATTTCTGTCGAGTCCGGCGATGAAATCGCCGCTGCTGGGTTCGCCCCCATGCAGCGACTGAATGGACGTTCACGATCTTCAAGAGCGGTGCGTCAATGCGACCAAGCACACGGACACGCAGAAAGGCCCGAGCGGAGGGCTTTCGACCGCTGGATATTACCGATTGGATGCGAAGGAATCAAGAACAAAAAGAGAACATTAATCTAAACCCAGACCAGCTGCGCGGTTTCGACCCGTTGGAACCGTGACGCCATTTCTTCCTCCCCATGTTGGGAAAGTCTAGGCACCAACGGCCTGTCAAGTTCGTTCGTTAATTTATTAATGAAATAAGGCAGCGGATAAGTTTCCGCGAGCACCTTCAGGAACTAGGCTCGCTTCTTCTTTAGTTTTGCCTTCGCATTGCCATTCAGCACGCGGGCGAGATATTGCCAGGTGAGGCTCCGATGCTTCCGCCCCATCCACCGGCGTGCCTTGAGCGACCGGGCGCGGCCCGCCTTATCACCGCCGTCGGGGCCGAGATCGATCATCAACTGGCAATATATCCAGCCTTACGTGCGGCGATTGACCTGCTCGCGGCTGTAGCCGGCCATCGATGCGTATCCGCGCACGATGGCCTCACGTTCGGCGTAGGTCGCAACGGCATCGATGTCGTCGAATCCGTCCGGTGCCCGCCCTTCGATCAGGTCGATCACGCCTTCCGGCCCGCCGCGACGATTGGTGTGCACAATATCCGCGGTCGCCGGTCGCCGCTCGGCATCGTAGGCAACGAACGCGCCTTCCAGATCGGTGCTCGTCAAATGACGCGTCAATGAGGCAGCATCAAGAATAGCCTGACTCGCACCGTTACTGCCGACCGGATACATCGGGTGCGCCGCATCGCCGAGCAACGTCGTTCGACCGAACGTCCAGCACGGCAGCGGATCGCGATCGCAATTCGGATATTCGTAGAACGGTCCGGTAGCTTGAATAATCTCTGCCGGTTCGACGAAATCCAATCTGAAGGAATCCTGCACAAAGGCGAGCGCCTCGTCCAACCGTCCGTAACGGTTCCAGTCCTCGCGGCGCGGCGGCAATTCCGTATCTTCGCCCACACGCGCCATCACGGCCCAATTCGTCAATCGAGCGTCGGACTCGGACGGATCGTGATGGATCGGATAGAAGACGAACTTCGCCGTGTTGCCGCCCGCGATGACCATCGTGCGTCCGTCTTCATACACGGGCCACGGGATCACCCCGCGCCAAAGCATCAGGCCGCTCCATCGCGGTGGCCCCTCGGTAGGATAAAAGACACTGCGGACCCGGGAATGAATTCCATCCGCGCCGATCAACCCGTCCCCTATCGCCTCCGATCGTCCATTGATCAAACGGTTCTCGAAAATGGCTCTGACATGGCCATCCCGTTCTTCAAAATCGACAAATTGATGATCCGTATGAAGATGCGACGGGCCGATGCGGTCGAGAAAGGCACGAAGGAGAATCCCCAGCAACTTGCCCCTGTGAATGCTGATCTGGGGAATGTCGTAGCCGGCGTCGGTGCCGCGCAATTCGCGCCATACGACTTGGCTATGCCTGTTTGCATAGATCAGTTCCTTGATCCGGATACCGCACTCATCCAATGCGGGCAACAATCCGAGATTGGCCAATTCCTTGACCGAATGCGGCAGAAGATTGATGCCGACACCCAGTTCGTGCAGCTCATTCGTCTTTTCGAAAACGTCGACCTCGATTCCCGCCTGGGCCAAGGAAAGCGCTGTCGTCAAACCGCCGATACCGCCGCCGATGATCAGAAGCTTCATCCTATTGTCCTATTCAACTGACGTGTGATGAACGCGAACTGCTATTCGGTGTGGGGCGGCGCGGTGACCGCCCAGCTTGGGTCGGCCCCGAATGGGTGATCCAAGAAGAACACCCACGTCCCGTCGGGAAGCCGGCGATGCACCTCCATACCGTGATGCTGCATCTCCATCTGGCGGCCTTGTTCGTCGCGCCCTCGGATCAGCCATTGCGATCGGGTCATGGCGAAATCGCCTGCGACGGTCGTATGGTGGGTGACCACATCCATATGCGGTTGGAGCCCGATGTAGGCCTCCATCGCCGCGCGGATACCATCGGCGCCGTGCACGATCTTCGTTCCGCCATGCACCTCATCGACCTGCACGACGGTTGCTTCGGGATGGTACATCGCCGCCGCCGCTTCGACGTCGTGCGCGTTGAATGCGCGAGCAAGCCAAAGATTGCAAAGTTCCGGGGATGGTGCCCCCATGGCACGTCTCCTCTTGCAGAGTTTAAAAGGGGGATTCGACGGTCGTATGAAATGAAATACGTTTCGTAGTCATGAATCGTAGCCGGTCAAAATAAGTCATAGCCGGAAGACAATAGGTTGGCTGGATCGTAACGGCATTTGGCATCGCGCAGCCGAGGCCACATCGCGCCGAAATGATCCCTCCAGTCGTCATGCGACATAGGAAAGGCCCCAACCGGATATTGAGTTCCACCGATGCCGCGAATCCGTTCGTAAAGCGCTCGATTCCGTTCGAGCGTGCGCATCGCCAGCGACGTATCGCCGGACAATGGAAAGCGGATGACATTGAACGGAAAGACGATCTTCTCAGCCGGTATTTGCACGAGAGGCGTGCGCCCTGCATCTGTGTGCATCGGATAGTAGGTAATGCGGCCGAACGGTCCGATCTCTTCACTATCAAGAACGCCAAGAACCTCGCGGGCCACCTGCTGCGCGACGCTACCGGGGAGAAAAGATAAGAACCACGGCTTGGGATTCGCCCATTGGCCGTTCAGTCGAAGCATCTTCTCCAGCTTGGCAAATGCCTGGGCATCGTCACGAAAGGTCAAGTCGGTGACGATTAGGTTCTCGCGTTCGTCCGATAGTGATTCGAGCAGAGCAGCGTCATTGAAATCCGCATCGCTGTCGTGAAAGACGGCGGCATCCAACTGATAACGCCAACCACCTGCGCCATCCGGAAGCGCCGCTCCTTGCAATTGATCGAAACGATCCTCATCCAGAAGACGGAATTGATCGGCGGTCAAAGGCCCTAAATCGGGATAGGTAAGCTGAAAGCGGCGTACCCGTTGCGGAGCCCGCACGAGGCGCAACGTGGCCCGCGTGATGACACCGCATTGCCCAAGCCCGGCTCGCGCCATGTCGAACAAATCCGAATGCGAGGTCGCCGAACAGGTCAATTCCTCGCCACCGCCGGTCACGATATCCAACGAAAGGGCATGGTCCGTTTGCATGCCATGCCGTGATGACGAGCCGCCGATACCGCCCACAGCGAGCGTGCCGCCAACGGACAAGCCAAGATAATTCGTGAGCACCGGTGGTGCGAGGCCCCGCGGCAGGGTCGCCTCCAGCACGCTTTCCCAGCTAGCGCCGGCATCGACGATGATATGATCGGCCTCGACATGCCGGATCGACTTGAGCGTCCGCATATCGATCACGACGCCACCTTCCGCCAAGGAACGTCCATAGATCGAATGTCCCTGCCCCCGCGCCGTTACCTTCTTCACACCCTTTCTTGCCGCCCAGCGCATCAATGAGGAAATATCTCTGGCGGATTCAGGCCTGAGGACGGCCGATGGCCGCCGGTGGACGATGTTTCCAAAGTCCCCGGCCATCGCGGCGCAACTCTCCGTCCCGGTGTCAAACTCACCGCGCACCGGCGGCACCTCCAGCGACACGTTCGACGGCCCGGCCTCGGCCGATAACGCGCTATCGGCCGGACAGGCAAATGTTGCAGTGAGGCCCAAGCCGGTCTGCAACAACTCGCGTCTATCGAGAGTCATGACGTCCTCCCCGCTCACGATAAGTGACGGCGGTTAATGCCGGGACTTCATGTGGAACTATCTGCGCGCGAGGACAATGAGCACGTTGCGAGATGGACTCTTCCGCAAATCGAGAGAATTCGTTTTCTCGTTCAGCGCGAATGCCGACGCGTTCACAGTCGTTCGTGCTTCAACCTGTCTGCCAGAAGATCGACAAACAGACGCGTCTTGGCCGGCGGCAGGCCGCTCGGCGGGAATACTGCATGAATCGGAATTCGTGGCATTTCAAAATCGTCGAGGATGATTTCGAGTTCACCACGCCCCAGAAGGTCGCGCATATGCCAGAACGGACCATACGCGATACCCAAACCACGCGAGGCCGCGAGCGGCACCGCGGCAGAGCTTTCGGTCCTGAAGAAGCCGTTCACGTGCATCATTTTCGTCCGTCCGCCGATCCGGAATCGCCACTCTTCTGCTTCACCCGTGCCGATACCGCGCAGAATGCAGTGATGATGCGAGAGATCGTCCGGCTGATTGGGGCGACCGTAGCGGGCGAAATAAGCAGGCGCGCCGTAAACCACCGTGCGTATCTCACCCAATCTCCGGGCTTTCAGTGAAGAATCCGGCAGATCTCTGATTCTGACTGCGAGATCGAGTCCGTCGCCTATAAGGTCGATCGGCCGATCCGAAACCTTGAGTTCGACGTCAATCTGCGGATAGGTCGCGACGAAATCGGCGATGGCCGGTACGACGTAGGTAAAACCGAACATGGCCGGCGAGGATATCCGCAACAGGCCCGACGGCTCCGCGCGCCGGTTCGCCGCTTCCCGACGGGCTTCGTTGATCTCGGTGAAAGCGGGTTTGACGCGCTGATAGAACGCGAGCCCGGCTTCGGTCGCGAACGATTGCCGCGTGGTTCGTCGCACCAGTTCGACACCGACACTGCGTTCGAGCGCGACCAAAGACCGATTGACGGATTGCAAGGAACGCCCGAGGCGGCGCGCCGCCGCCGTCTGGCTGCCGGTTTCAATAATGGCGAGAAAGGCCTCAATGTCCTGCATTGAACCGCACCCTATTCTACCAGAATAAGGAACCTAGCAGTCAGATCGAGGATTGTCCCGAAAACGTCCAGACACAAAGCAGCGAAGTACGATCAGGCCCGCTTCTTCTTCGCCTTCGCCCGGCCGTTGATCACGCGGGCGAGATACTGCCCGGTGAAGCTTTCCGCCGTATCCGCCACATCCTCCGGCGTGCCCTGGGCGACCAGCTGGCCGCCCTTGTCGCCCCCTTCGGGGCCGAGATCGATCACCCAGTCGGCGGTCTTGATGACCTCGAGATTGTGTTCGATCACGACGATCGTGTTGCCCTGATCGATGAGGGCCTGCAGCACTTCGATCAGCTTGCGCACATCCTCGAAGTGCAATCCCGTGGTCGGCTCGTCCAGGATATAGAGGGTCTTGCCCGTCGCGCGGCGCGACAATTCCTTGGCCAGCTTCACGCGCTGCGCCTCGCCGCCCGACAAGGTCGTCGCCTGCTGGCCGAGCCTGATGTAGCTCAAACCCACCTGATGCAGGGTTTCCATCTTGTCGCGGATGACGGGGACGGCCTTGAAGAAGTCGAGCCCCTCCTCCACCGTCATATCGAGCACGTCGGCGATGGACTTGCCGCGGAAGGTGATGTCGAGCGTTTCGCGGTTGTAGCGTTTGCCCTTGCAGACGTCGCACTGCACGTACACGTCCGGCAGGAAGTGCATCTCGATCTTGATGACGCCGTCGCCCTGACACGCCTCGCAGCGTCCGCCCTTCACGTTGAAGGAGAAACGCCCCGGCGCGTAGCCGCGCGCCTTGGCCTCGGGAAGTCCTGCGAACCAATCGCGGATCGGCGTGAAGGCCCCGGTATAGGTCGCGGGATTGGAACGCGGCGTGCGGCCGATGGGCGACTGGTCGATATCGACCACCTTGTCGAGGAATTCGGTTCCTTCGATCTTGTCGTGTGCACCGGGATGAGTGCGCGTGCCGTTGAGCTTGCGTGCGAGCGCCTTGTAGAGCGTTTCGATCACCAGCGTCGACTTGCCACCACCCGACACGCCGGTGACGCAACAGAATGTGCCGAGTGGGATATCAACCGACACGTTCTTCAGATTGTTCTCGGTGGCGCCGATCAGCCGCAGGGTCTGCCCCGGCTTGCCGGGGCGGCGCACCTTCGGCACCTCGATCTGGCGAAAGCCCGTCAGATATTGCCCGGTCAGGCTTTCCGTCGATTTCATGATCTGGGCGGGCGTGCCCTCGGCCACGACCTGGCCGCCATGCACACCGGCGCCGGGGCCGATATCGACCACATGATCTGCGGTGCGGATCGCATCCTCGTCATGCTCGACCACGATCACCGTATTGCCGATGTCGCGCAGCCTGCGCAGCGTATCGAGCAGGCGCGTATTGTCGCGCTGATGCAGGCCGATGGACGGCTCGTCCAGCACATAGAGTACGCCGGTAAGGCCCGAGCCGATCTGCGAGGCGAGACGGATGCGCTGCGACTCGCCGCCCGACAGCGTGCGCGAGGAGCGCGACAGCGACAGATATTCGAGGCCGACGTTCTTCAGGAAGCCGAGACGTTCGTTGATCTCGCGCAAGATTCTGCGCGCGATCTCGTTCTGCTTGCCGGTCAGCAACTTCGAAAGCCCTGCGAACCACGCTTCCGCCACGTCGATGGACATGTTGGAGACTTCGCCGATGTGCTTACCCGCCACCTTCACGGCGAGCGCTTCGGGCTTCAGGCGGAAGCCCTGGCAGGCATCGCATCCGGTCACGGTCTGGAAGCGCGCGAGGTCTTCGCGGATCCAGGCGGAGTCGGTTTCCTTCCAGCGGCGTTCGAGGTTCGGCATCACCCCTTCGAACGGCTTCTTGATGTCGTAGCTCTGCTTGCCGTCGTCGTATTTCATTTTGACGGCAGTCTTGCCGGAGCCGAACAGGATCGCGTCCTGGTTCTTCTTGCCAAGCTTGGACCATGGCGTGGTCATCTTGAACTTGTAGTGCGCGGCGAGGCTTTCCAGCGTCTGCTTGTAGTAGCTGGAACTGGTGCCCGCCCACGGCGCGATGGCGCCTTCCGCCAAGGACAGGGTCTCGTCCGGCACCACCAGGTCCGGATCGAAATACATCTGGGTGCCGAGCCCGTCGCATTTCGGGCAGGCGCCGAATGGATTGTTGAACGAGAACAGGCGCGGCTCGATCTCATCAATCGTGAAGCCGGAGACCGGACAAGCGAACTTGGCGGAAAAGGTCACGCGCTCGCCCGAATCCGCATCTTCGGTGAAGGCGAGCCCGTCCGCCAGATTGAGCGCGGTCTCGAATGAATCGGCAAGCCGCGTCTGCAATCCGTCGCGCACGACTAGACGGTCGATCACCACTTCGATGTCGTGCTTGATCTGCTTTTCGAGTGCGGGCACGGCATCGATCTCGTACAGCGTGCCGTCGACCTTCACGCGCTGGAAGCCTTTCTTCGCAAGGTCCTGCAGGTCCTTGCGGTATTCGCCCTTGCGGCCGCGCGCGATGGGCGCCAGCAGATAAAGCCGTGTGCCCTCCTTCATCGCCATCACGCGATCGACCATCTGCGAGACGGTCTGCGCCTCGATGGGCAGACCGGTCGCCGGCGAATACGGCACGCCGATGCGCGCGAACATCAGGCGCATGTAATCGTGGATTTCGGTGACCGTGCCCACGGTGGAGCGCGGATTGCGCGACGTCGTCTTCTGTTCGATGGAGATAGCAGGCGACAGACCCTCGATGGAATCGACGTCCGGCTTCTGCATCAGCTCCAGGAATTGGCGCGCGTAGGCCGACAGGCTTTCGACATAGCGCCGCTGCCCTTCGGCATAGATGGTATCAAAGGCGAGCGATGATTTCCCCGATCCTGACAATCCCGTGATGACGGTCAAGGAATCGCGGGGGATCGTAATGTCGATGTTCTTGAGATTGTGCTCGCGGGCACCACGGATAACGATGTCAGGCATCGGGAATATATGGCGCTTGGGACCCCAAAAAGCGAGTCCCTCCTACCGGCCACGCGTGGCCAGCCAATCCCGTGCGGGCTATATCATGCTCGTGCCGCTACGGATGCCCGGTTGTAGGCATTTGGCCCAGAACGAGTAAACCGCGAAAGCTACGGCTAATCCTGCAAACACGAAATACATGCCATCATAGGTGCCGTAAGCGAGATATAGCCCGGCCGCCACGGGGGAGACGGCCTGGCCGACCCTGAGTGCAAAGGTTCCCGCCGAAGACAGCGTGGTGCGCAGGTCGGGCGGCGACAGATCGAGCAGTTTCAATTGCAACATCGGCCGCACGATCCCAAAGGCCGCGCCATAGAGGATGGACGAGGCCAGCAGGCCCCAGATATTCGGCGCGAAGGGCACGATGGCGCTTGAGAGCGCCATGCCGACGAAGGAGACCGCGACCAGGGAACGCTGCGAGAAGCGCGCCTCCGCCCACGCCAGCCCACCCGCCATGAAAACGCCGGAGATCGCCCTGGCGCCCATCACAATGCCGATCAGCAGCTCGGGCGCATCGAACGTGTCCTTCATATAAAGGGGCAGATAGGTGATCAGCGCGCCGAAACCGACAAAGATGAACCCGCAGGTCATGACCAAGGTCTCGACCACCGGGCGGCTGGCCAGATGGGTCCAGGCGTGGCCCAGGAATGCGCCGCCTTTGGCGGTCGGTTTCTGTTCGTGGCTTTCGTCCAGATAAAACATCGCGTGCAGCGCAATGGGCACCGCGATCCACAAGAGCGCGAACGGCCAGTACCATGAGATGGTCGCGAGCGCACCGGCGGCGATCGGCACAGCCGACGATCCGACGTTCTGGATAGCGCCCAGCCATCCGGCCAGCCGCGTGCGGGTTGGTCCGCTGAACAAGTCACCCAGCAGGGCATAATTCAGGGTGATGATGGCTGATCCGCCGATCCCCTGGATAAAGCGCAGCCCGAATACCGACATGGGGTCGGGGGCATGAACGATCAGCCCGCCCGCGATCCCATAGATGAACAGAGACACGATTAATACGATTTTCTTACCGTATCGGTCCGCCCATAGCCCCGCCAAGGGCACGAAGATGAAGGCCGGGATGGCATAGGCCGTCATGACCCAACCGATGTTCTGTGTCGAGATGTCCAGCGCGTCGCGCATACCCGGCAAAGCCGGTGAGACAGCCTGGAATCCGAACAGCCCCACGATCGTGATAAGGACGATCACAACTGTGGCGTGGTGCAGACGCGTTACAATCATGATCCTGGATATGCCCCCTAGGTCCCGAGTCAGCCTTACTAGACTCGATCCATGACTTAAAACCATAACAATTCGTTAATCGAACTTACCCGCTACGGCGACAATGTGTAGACGGGGCGTCTGTCTGCGAAGCGGATGGACGAAGAGACGAGCGGGCCAAAGGGGTAACGATCAGAATGACCGACCATTTCGACGCCACGCGGGTTCAAGCCGCGAACCGGACAACTCCGCCTGGAATGATGGATTACGAGGCGTTCTCACGCCCCCTTTCTTTCGCGGGCGGGTTAGGTTCGGAAAGTGCGAAATTGGCCTTGCTCGAAGGGCTCAAGACCCACATCGATTTCGCCCTGCAACCGATCGTCAATATCCATACCGGCACGGTTTTCGCGTTCGAAGCCTTGCTGCGCGGCCAGCAGAAACTGGGCTTCGCCGGCATCCACGATCTGTTCGACGCGCTGCACGAGTCCGGCATGCTCTATACCGCCGACACCGTGCTGCGCGACATCGCGCTCGGAAAGTTCGCCAAGCTCTCGAGCGAGCACCTCTACAAGCTGTTCTATAATCTCGATAATCGCATCATCAACGCGCCCGACTACAAGCGCGGCAACACCCGGCGCCTGATCGAAAAGCATAACCTGCCGATCAACGCAATCTGCTTTGAAATTTCCGAGCGTCATTCCTTCGCGGAATACGTCGATGCCGGCCGCGTGCTGCGGCGCTATCAGGATCAGGGCTATTCGCTCGCCATCGACGATTTCGGTGCGGGCTTCGCGGGCCTGTCGCTGTTCTACGAACAGCATCCGGACTTCGTGAAAATCGACCGCTTCTTCATGTCGAACCTGCATTCCGACCACAAGAAGAAGCTGTTCGTCTCCACCATCGTGAACCTTGCCCACGCGCTCGGCGTGCTCGTCATCGCCGAAGGCGTGGAAACGAAGGACGAATATCTCGCCGCGAAGGATGTCGGTTGCGACCTGGCGCAAGGCTATTTCATCGCGCGTCCGGAAACCGAACTCGACAAGATCCGCCTACGCTACGAAGAGATCGAAATAGTCTCGGTCGGCGACAAACGCCTCGCAAGCGGCAGCAAAGCATCGCGCGATCGTCAGTTCATCGAGGAAAAGCTCGACATCATCCCGCCGATCCCGCTGGGCTCCACCTTCGCGGAGATCTACGAAGCGTTCCGCCGTTCGCCGCAGAATTCCTATCTGCCCGTGGTCGACAGCAAGACCGGCGCGTTCGTCGGCATCGTGCGCGAACCCAACATCCGCTACTACATCTATTCGCCGTTCGGCAAAGAGCTGCTGGAGAACAAGTACTACGGCAAGAAGCTCGCCAATTTCGTGAGTTACTTCCCGGTCGCCGATATCGGGCTCGGCCTCGAGAAGATCCTGGAAGTCATGCACCAAAGCCAGGATTCGGACGGCATCGTGATCCTGGAGAACTCGAAATACATGGGCTTCCTGTCCGCGATCTCCATGATCCGTGTCATCAACGAGCGCAATCTGTTCACCGCGCAGAACCAGAACCCGTTGAGCGGCCTGCCCGGCAACGCCACCATCATCGACTTCGTGAACGAGGCCATCATCGCCGAGCACGAAACCTCGGTGATGGTCTATTTCGACTTCGACAATTTCAAACCGTTCAACGACACCTATGGCTTCCGCCAGGGCGACCGCGCCATCATGCTGTTCACCGATCTGATGAAGAAGCGCTTCGGCACCAGCGATGCGTTCCTCGGCCATGTCGGCGGCGACGACTTCTTCATCGGCGTACGCGGCCGTACGCTGGCCGAGGTCCAAGACCAGATCTTCAACCTGCTGGACTCCTTCCGCCAGGATGTCGAGAGCTTCTACAGCCCCGAACACCGCGAAGCGGGCTATATCGAGGTCAAGGACCGTAACGACGAGTTCCGCCGCTTCCCGTTAATGGGGGTCTCCGCCGCGGTCATCGAACTGCCGGCCGGCACGCCCGGCTCGCGGATCGCCACGGTGGACAGCCTGTCGGCGCATTTCGCCGTGCTCAAGAAGATGGCCAAAAAGAAATGCGGCGGTTTCTGCGCCGCGACCATCATCGGCAACGAACGCGTCAACGAGCGCGGCGCGCCGAGGAGCGAGTGCGGAAACTAGGCTCGCGTGAAAGCTAGGATCGCGCGGCGAGTTGATCGAGCGGATCGACCGCGCGCTTGCCGCGCCGGATCTCGAAGTGGAGCTGCGGGCTCGCCACGTTGCCGGTGGCACCCACCGCGCCGATCTGCTGGCCCTGCGTAACGTGGTCGCCGCGTTTGACCAACAGCTTGTCATTGTGAGCATAGGCCGTCATCCAGCCGTCCGTATGCTGGATCAACAATAGATTGCCGAAACCGCGGATCTCGTTGCCCGCATAAGCGACGACGCCGGGAGCGGCGGCAAAAACCGGGGCACCCTTCGGCGCCGCGATGTTGATGCCGTCGTTGTGTAGCCCATCCCCCTTCGGGCCGTATTCGGACATCAACTTGCCTTCGACCGGCCAGATGAAGCGCCCGCCCGGACGTGGCTTGGCGGTCGAGCGCGGCAGGCTCGCCAATTGCGTCTTTTCCTGCGTGGGCTCGATTTCAGCCGCTGGACGCTCGATGGGCGTCGTAGCCGGCGCAGGTGTCACCTCGGGCACGGAATTCGCCTGGGCGGGAGATGGCGACGCGACCTGAGCGCTCGGTACGTAAACCGGTTGTGGCCCAGATGGAGAGGCGGGAGCCGTCGCAGGAGCAGGCGTCGGCTCGGAGGCGACCGCCCGCGCGCTCGGCGGCAGGGGTGCTGAGCCTACCTCCTTCACGTCCGGCGGCGGCAATGTGGACGAGGAAACACCGCTCGACGTGGACGAAACAGCAGGACCCGTCTCTTCGATCTGCACACGTTCGACGGATCCACGCGGAACGGGCGCGATTTGCGGCATGGAATTGGAACGGTCCACCACTTCGATGCCCGGGCGCGGATCGCCACCCGGCAGGACCAGGACCTGATTGGCGCGGATATTGTAGGGCGGCTGCAGATTGTTGAGCCGTGCCAGCTCATAGGTATCGACACCGTAATAGCGCGACAGCGCATAGAGCGTGTCACCGCGCACAACGGTATGCGTATGGGCGGCCGGCAGCGTCAGGTTCTGGCCCTTGGCGATGCGGTACGGCGGCTGCAGGTTGTTCGCCTCGATGATGGCGCGCGGCGTCAATCCGCTGCGCTTGGCGATGTCGTAGAGTGTTTCGCCATCCTGCACCACGACCGTGCGCGACAGCATCGTCTGCGCCTTCACCGGAGCCTGGGCTACCGGGCGCGTCGCGTTGGCGGACGATTGCGACGGCGGCGGCCACTGCAGGCCACCGCAGGCCGACAAACCCAACGCAGCGAACGCCAGAACGGATCCGCGCAGGGTGCGCAGCATCACACGGCCTCCTTCTTCGTGTCCGCCGGCACCAACGGTACGAACGGCACGGTACGCATTTCCTTGGTGGTGAACCCTTTCCCCACGCGAACGACCTTCACGATGGCCTGGGTGGCGGGATCGCTGCCGATGGGAACAACCATCGCGCCGCCTTCGGCCAATTGATCGGCGAGCACGGGCGGAACATCCGCCGCTGCCGCCGTGACAATAATGCTCTGGAACGGCGCTTGTTCCTTCCATCCCAACGTGCCGTCGCCGGCCTTGGTGGTGATGTTGAACAATTTGAGCTGATCGAAGCGCTGTTCGGCTATGGCAAGCAGCGGGCGATGCCGCTCGATCGTGTAGACCCGGCGCGACAGCATCGCCAACACCGAAGTCTGGTATCCCGAGCCCGTACCGATCTCCAGCACCTTGGTGCGCGTCGTGAGCTGCAAGGCTTCCGTCATCAGGCCGACCACCGCCGGGCGGCTCAACGTCTGACCGTGACCGATGGGCAATGCGACGTCGTCAAAGGCGGCATGGCGGAACGGCGCCGGCACGAACACCTCGCGCGGCAGTTTCTCGATCACCGCCAGCACCTTCGTGTCGGTGACACCTGCCTTGCGCAGCGCCAGGACGAGCCGAACCTTGCCCTCGTTACTCATGGACGGCCCTACCCCACCCTATTGAAAAACTTCATGAATCGTCACCCGTCGCACCCCGGCACGGGCTCAAAAAGAGCCCTGGGCGCGTAGAATCCCGATTTCAAACTTTCATGAATTGGTTAACCAGAGGTTACCATCCATCTTTCGTAAAGCCGTCATGCCGGGGTCATGCGCCTTGCCGTGCGCAAGTGTGAGGGCCGGGGCATGACGCCTGCGATTATTTAGACGGCGTAATCACCTCGAGCCCGCCCATATAGGGCCGCAGGGCCTCGGGAACGCTCACCGAACCGTCGGCCTGCTGGTAATTTTCCAGCACCGCGATCAGGGTACGCCCGACCGCGAGGCCCGAACCGTTGAGGGTATGGACGAATTTGGTCCCCTTCTCGCCTGCCGGGCGGTAACGCGCGTTCATGCGCCGCGCCTGGAAGTCTGCGCAATTGGAGCAGGACGAAATCTCGCGGTAACGATCCTGGCCGGGCAGCCAGACCTCGATGTCATAGGTCTTGCGCGCCGAAAAACCCATATCGCCGGTGCAGAGCGCCACGGTGCGGAACGGCAGGCCGAGACGCTTCAGCACCTCTTCCGCGCAGGATGTCATGCGTTCGTGTTCGGCGTCCGAGTCCTCGGGCCGCACGATCGACACCATCTCCACCTTCAGGAACTGGTGCTGGCGGATCATGCCTTGGGTGTCCTTACCCGCAGCCCCCGCCTCGGAGCGGAAACACAGCGTCTGCGCGGTATAGCGGCGCGGCAGCGTCTCGTCGGCCACGATCTCGTCGTTGACGATATTGGTGAGCGAGACTTCGGCGGTCGGGATCAAGAATCCTCGGCCACCACCGGCGGAGACGATCTCGTTAAATCGGTTCTTGAAAGTCTCAAATTCTTTCCCGAAATCATCGAACGAATCTTTATAATCAGCAAAAATTTTGGCCAAGTCTCTAAAGGAACCAGCACTCCACGAAACGTCGACACCCCGACCTATAGCTGATCTCATTCTGGTGTTGAGCTTCTGCAAAATTTCTTCAAGCTCTTTCTCGTTTAAACGCTTCGCAGTAAAAATAGCGTGTCTAATATCGTATTCCGACTTGGCACGTTGATACTCGAGAATACATTCGAACAAGTCTTGCTCGAACTTCGGCAGTTGGCCTGTGCCATACAACGCCTTCTCGCGCACCAAGACCGGTGGGCTCACTTCGGTATAGCCATAGCTGCCGGTGTGCTGGTCGAGCATGAAGGCGCCGAGGGCGCGTTCAAGCCGCGCCAAGGCGCCCGACAGGATCACGAAGCGCGCGCCGGACATCTTGGCCGCGCGCTCGAAGTCCATCAAACCGAGGCCGGTGCCGATCTCGATATGGTCCCTTGGCTTGAAGTCGAAGGTGCGTGGCGTGCCGACCTTGCGCAGTTCCTTGTTGTCGTTTTCGTCCGCACCATCCGGTACATCGTCGGCCGGAAGGTTGGGGATGGTGGCCAACAGCGCAGTCAGTTCGTCGCCAGCACTTTTGCCCTGCGCCTCGGCCTCGGCCTGCGCGTCCTTGGATTTCGCGACCTCCGCCATTTCGGCGCTGGCGTCTTCGCCCTTCGACTTCTTCTGGCCGACCAGCTTGGACAATTCGTTGCGGCGCGTCTGCAATTCCTGCGCGCGCGTCACTGCCTCGCGGCGGCGCTTGTCGATCTCGAGCAGCTGCGCCGCCATCGGCGCGAAGCCGCGTCGTTTAAGACCGGCGTCGAACGCGTCCGGCTGTTCGCGGATGAAACGGATGTCGTGCATGGCTTTTCTTCAGATTGTCTTCAGGCTTCGTTGAAATCGGTATCCTCGACGACAATGTCGTCGGCCGCGGCCTCTTCTTCCTTTTTACGGTTCTTTTCCGTCAGCCGTACGGCAATGATCGAGGCCTCATACAGGATGATCATGGGGATGGCGAGTCCGACTTGGCTGATCACGTCGGGCGGCGTCAGGACCGCCGCGGCGATGAAAGCGATGACGATGGCGTAGCGCCGCTTCTCGGCAAGCCCGGCCGCCGTGGTGAGGCCCGCACGCGACGCCAGCATCAGGATGATCGGAAGCTGGAACGTGATGCCGAACGCGAAGATCAGCTGCATCACGAGGGAGAGGTATTCGTTGACCTTGGCTTCAAGCTGGATCGGCAGCATGTCGGCGCCGCCCGGCGCCTCGAAGCTCAGGAAGAATTTCCACGCCATCGGGAAGATGAAGTAATAGACCAGCGCGCCGCCCATGAAGAACAGGATCGGCGACATGATCAGGTAGGGCAGCAGCGCCTTTTTTTCGTTGGCGTAAAGGCCGGGTGCCACGAACCGCCAGAATTGCGACGCGATGAAGGGAAAGGCGATGAACAACGCCGTCCAGAACGACACCTTCAGATAGGTGAAGAACGCCTCATGCAGCGCGGTATAGATCAGCCGGCGGTTTTCGCCCTGCTTATGCACGACTTCGGCCAGCGGATGGACCAGGAAGGCATAGATGTGGTCCGAGAAGACATAGCAGATGACGAACAGCACGATGACCGCGGCGAAGGACTTGATCAGGCGGTCGCGCAGTTCGATCAGATGATCGAGCAGCGGCATCTTCGCGGAATCGCCGGCGTCGCTCACGGGTTGGTCTCTTTGCGCTCAGCCGGGATCGCAGCCGGCGTGGGCGCAGCCGGCGTTGTTGGCGCGCTCGGCGCCTTGCCCGGCGCGGCCCCAGGTGCAGCATTGGGAGCGTTATCCGGCAGCTTCACGTTCACCAGCTCTTCGCCGCCGAATTCGATCGCCTCGCGCAGCTTCTTGTCGGGGTCGATGGTGTTCTCGACGTAAGATCCCGGATCGGTGTTCATCGTGTGCTGGATCTGCTGGCGTACCTCGTCGAGTTCGGATTCGCGCATCATGTCGTCGACATGACGCTTGAACTCGTAGGACATGCGCTTCGCGCGGCCGACCCAACGCCCTACCGTGCGCAATACCCTGGGCAGGTCCTTCGGCCCGATGACGACCAACGCCACCAGGGCGATGACGAACATCTCTGACCAGCTATCGAACATGGCTGCACGCAACGGTGGGAAATAGAAGCGGTACGCTAGCGTCTAGACCCTCGCATCGGCGCAAGGGCGCGCGCATTCAGGCCTTCTTTTGCGGATCTTGCGAGGGCATCGGCTGCGACTGCGGATCGCTCGACACGCGCTGCTGGGCCGCCGCCTCGGCGGCTTCCTCTTCCTCGTCCTTCATGCCTTTCTTGAAGGATTTCAGGCCTTTGCCGAAATCCCCCATGATCGAGGAGATCTTGCCGCGCCCGCCAAACAGCAGCAGGACGACGGCGAGGACGATCAACCAATGCCATAAGCTAAAGCTACCCATAGCCGACGACTTTCTCGTTCGTTGTCAGGAAGTTAGGCTCATAATGGCAGATGCCGTAGGCCAGGGCAAATCACCATGGCGATGATAAGCACATCCAAATATGGCGCATTTCGGGCACGCAAACGGCTCCCGATCGGCCGCCGCCGCGCCGCTTCGATCCTAAAAACTGACTCTCAGGCCGAGGGTACCGCTCCACACGTCGGCGGCGCCGTCGGTGAGGCCCTGTTCGCGGCTGATCTCGGCGTACAGGGTGGAGTTGCCGGCGAGGTCGGCTTCGAGCCCGCCGGCGAACAGCGCGCTCGTGCCGCCATTGTCGGTAGCGAAGGTGACGCCAGCGGCGGTGATGCCCGACCCGTCCAGGAACTCGTGCACGGCGCTCGCTTCGACGTAGGGCGTCCAGACCGCCGGTTTGCCAGCAATGTCGCCCTGGAAGCTCGTCTGCACGCGCGTTCCAAGGCGGCCGCGCAGGCTTTCGCCACCGTCAAGGTCCACCTCGATACCGTCCACGTCGGTGAAGGTGTCGAACCAGAAGCGCTGATAAGAAAGCTGCGCCTGCGGCTCGATCACAAGATTATTGCCGAGATCGAGTGGAATGCCGCCTTGCACGGATGCGCCAATGCCCCAGCCGTCGGGATTGCCGACGAAACCGCGCTCGACCGTATCGACGGTGCTTGAGAGGTGCGTGCCCTGCGCCACCGCGTCGATGTACCAGGACTCACCTTCGTAGGTCGCCGTGGCGGCGAGGCTGGGGCCTTGCAATTCCACTTTGGCGCCGGTGTCCTTCACCTTGACCTTTGAGCCGCCGTAACTGAGCGCCACGCCGATGCGCAGGGCGCGTGCGCGACCACCCACATCCCAAGCGCCGATGGTGCCGCCGCCCTGCACGAAGAAGATATCCTGATCGTAATCGGGACCTTCGTCGCCGGAGACGGACCCGCGCAGGCCCTTGCTACGCAGGAACCAGTAGCCGCAGGACTCATCCGAGGTCCTCGCGCTGTCGCTTGTGCGCGGGGCGTCCGCGCAATGCGCGGTGGCATCATAGCGCTTGTGCAGCGAATCCATCAATTCGCCGGCATACAGCAGTGCACCCGTCGGCATGCTTTGATAGGCGCCGATCTGCGGCACCGGGACCGGATTGCCATTGGCATCGAGCAGCGATTGCAGCCGGTAATCCCAGAACGGGGCGCCGATCAGTGCATCGGCCTCGCCCGCGGCGGAGCTTGTCGGATCGAACGAGACGAGTTGATAGCGATACGGGCCGGCGGCCGCATAGCCGCCGTTGAGCTGGAAGGCATCGGCCGTGCTCGTGCCGCCGACCTGCACGATGGAGATGCCGTCGGTGTTGCCGCTGCCGGTCAAGGCGCCGCTGCCACCGACATTGACGACGTTGATGGTGGTCGTGCCGCTCGCGTTGCCACCGATCACCAAACGGTCGGCGGCCGAGCCGGTGCCGCTCAACACGGCTTCCATCTCCAAGGTGCCGCCGGCCGCGGTGTAATCGCCGTTGATAAACAGGGTGCCGATGGAATTGCCGGGCGCGACGGTGCCGGCGTTGGTGGTGCTGCCCACTTCGCCGGTGCCCCCCAGACGACCTGCGGAACCAACGGCCACCGTTCCGTTGATGGTGCCGTTCACGGCGAGTGTGCCGCCCGTGATCGACCAGTTGGTGACCTGACCGGACGTGCCGGTCAGCGTCCAGGTACTTGGCTCGATCTTCTCGAATGTCTGGAAGTTGCGGTACTGCGCGGCCGCACCAATCGTGGAGAGATCCAGGCTGCCATTGGTGGAACCGCCAAGCGCGAAGGTATTGGTGCCGCCGCCGGCATTGACGAAGCCCGTGATGGCAGAAGTGGATTCGAGGATCAATGTATCGTTGCCGGATCCGAATTGAATCGCGGGCGCAACGAGGGAGTCCGTCGAAATCGTCCCGGCGTTGCGCAAGTTCGTTACCTTATTGCTTACGCCATTCACGTCCACGGCGATATACGAATCGCTATGGATTGTTGCGCCTTCAAAATTGTTGATAACGAGCGTGCCGCCAGACTGAAGAGTATAAATAGTCCCTTCAGTACCGCCGCCCGCGGCCGTGATTAATCCATAATTGTTGATGGTGCCGGAGACGTTCGCCGCATTGATCGCAATGGCGTTGCTGAAAGCCGAAAGGTTGTTATTTATGATCTGTCCATTATTGGTGATCGTGAACCCACTACCGTAAGCAGCAATCAGGTCAACGTTTGCATTTTGATTCCATCTTATGGTCCCGTTGTTGATGAGGGTTTGATTAGCGCCCGCAAGATTCACGATTGTGTTGCCACCCAGTCCGCCGCCGTTGAGTGAAGCGGCGCCATAGACAGCATTCAGGGTGCCGCCAGAACCAATAATCAGCTCGGCGCCGGGTGCCGTATTGGTCATGTTGACCCAGCCATTCAATGTCCCGCCCGATTGAATCGTCAGGACTTGTGATGGCGTCGTTACCCGACAGCCCCCGTTTACGGAACTCGTGATCTCTGCGCATTGCGCGAGCGCTGGAGATGAAGCCGCCAACGGCAGGATCGCCGCGAGGAGCACTAAGAAACAGACGCCAGCCAGGTGACGATGCATCGTCTCGGTATCCCCTTGTATTGCAGAAAATCCGGCGCAGTGCGGAACCGTATCCAATGCCTTAGCCTCCATCTTGTATGCCCGGATTAAGCGGCTCGCCGTTGGTTTGCATTAGGGCATGGCGAATGCGTCGCATTTGTCTGTCACCCCATCGGCCTGTCAAAAACTCAAACGCAGGCCGATCGTGCCGCTCCACACGTCGGCGGCACCGTCGCTCAGTCCCTGTTCACGGCTGACCTCGGCATAGAGGGTGGAGTTGCTGGCAAGATCGGCTTCGAGCCCGCCGGCAAACAGCGCGCGGGTGCCGCCATTGTCGGTGGCGAAGGTGACGCCGGCGGCGGTGATGCCCGCCCCGTCCAGGAACTCGTGTACGGCGCTGGCTTCGACGTAGGGCGTCCAGACCACCGGTTTGCCGGCAATGTCGCCCGCGAAGCTCGTCTGCACGCGCGTTCCAAGGCGGCCGCGCAGGCTTTCGCCACCGTCAAGGTCCACCTCGATACCGTCCACGTCGGTGAAGGTGTCGAACCAGAAGCGCTGATAGGAAAGCTGCGCCTGCGGCTCGATCACAAGATTATTGCCGAGATCGAGTGGAATGCCGCCTTGCACCGACGCGCCGACACCCCAGCCGTCGGGATCGCCGACAAAGCCGCGCTCGACCGTATCGACGGTGGTCGAAAGATGCGTGCCCTGCGCCACCGCGTCGATGTACCAGGACTCACCTTCGTAGGTCGCCGTGGCGGCGAGGCTGGGGCCTTCCAACTCCACCGTCGCGCCGGTGTCCTTCACCTTGAGCTTGGAGCCGCCGTAGCTGAGCGCCACGCCCGTGCGCAGTGCGCGCGCGCGATCGCCGACATCCCAGGCACCGATGGTGCCGCCACCCTGCACGAAGAAGATATCCTGATCGTAATCGGAACCCTCATCGCCGTTGACCGATCCACGCAGACCCTTGCTGCGCAGGAACCAATAGCCGCAAGACTCGTCCGAGACATCCGTCCCGTGGTCCGCGCAGTGCGCGGTGGCGTCGTAGCGCTTGTGCAGCGAATCCATCAGTTCACCGGCATACAGCAGTGCACCCGTCGGCATGCTTTGATAGGCGCCGATTTGCGGCACAGGAACCGGGTTGCCATTGGCATCGAGCAGTGATTGCAGCCGGTAATCCCAGAACGGGGCGCCGATCAGCGCATCGGCCTCGCCCGCGGCCGAGCTTGCCGGATCAAATGAGACAAGCTGATAGCGATACGGGCCGGCGGCCGCATAGCCGCCGTTGAGCTGGAAGGCATCGGCCGTGCTGGTGCCGCCGACCTGCACGATGGAGATGCCGTCGGTATTCGTCGTGCCGGTCACGGCGCCGCTACCACCGATGTTCACAACGTCGATCATCGTCGTGCCCGTGACGTTGCCGCTGACCACCAGCCGGTCGGCCGGCGAGCCCGTACCCGACAGAACCGCTTCCGTCTCCAAGGTGCCGCCGGCCGCGGTGTAATCGCCGTTGATGAAGAGCGTGCCGATGGAATTGCCGGGCGCGACGGTGCCGGCGTTGGTCGTGCTCCCCACTTCGCCGGTGCCCCCCAGGCGGCCATCGGAACCAACGGCCACCGTTCCGTTGACGGTGCCGTTCACGGCGAGTGTGCCGCCCGTGATCGACCAGTTGGTGACCTGGCCGGACGTGCCGGTCAGCGTCCAGGTACTCGGCTCGATCTTCTCGAATGTCTGGAAATTGCGGTACTGAGCAGCAGCACCAATCGTGGAGAGATCCAAGCTGCCGTTGGTCGCACCACCAAGCGTGAACGTATTATTGGTGCCGCCGTTACCATTGACGAAGCCCGTGATGGCAGAAGTGCCTTCGAGGATCAATGTATCGTTACCGGATCCGAATTGAATCGCGGGCGCAACAAGAGAGCCCGTGGAGATCGTCCCTGCGTTGCGCAAAGTCGTGGGCTTATTGCTCGGGACGTTCACGGCGATAAACGAATTGCTGTGAATTGTTGCGCCTTGAAAATTGTTGATGACAAGCGTGCTGGTCGCACCACCCTGAGGGCTATAGATAGTCCCTTCGGAACCCCCGCCCGCGGCCGTGATTAATCCATAATTGTTGATGGTGCCGGAAACATTTGTCGCATTGATCGAGATGGCGTTGCTCACACCCGAAAGATTATTGTTTGTGATCTGTCCATTATTGGTGATCGTGAACCCGGTGGCATTAGCAGCGATCAGATCAATTGTTCCATTTTGATTGAGTGCGATAATCCCGTTATTCGTGAGGGTTTGATTTGTACCCGCGAGTCCTATGATTGTGTTGGTAACTTGGCCGCCACCATTGAGTGAAGCGACGCCATGGCGGGCCTGCATGGTGCCGCCAGCCTCAACTATCATCGCTGCGCCGGGTGCCGTATTGGTCATGTTGACCCAGCCATTCAATGTCCCACCCGATTCAATCGTCAGGACTTGTGATGGCGCCGTTACCTGACAGCCACCGTTTACGGAACCCGTGACCGTTGCGCATTGCGCCAGTGCTGGAGACGATGCCGCCATCGGCAGCAGCATCGCGAGGATTGCCAAGAAACAGACGCCGGCCAGATGACGATGCATCGTCTCGGTATCCCCTTGTGTTGCAGAAACTCCGGCGCGGTGCGGAACCGTATCCAATGCCTTAGCCTTCATCTTGTATGCCCGGATTAAACGCTCGCCGTTGGTCCGTGTTATTTCCAGCGCATGGCGAATGCGTCGCATTTGTCTGTTGCCTCATCGAGCCCTCAAAAACTCAAACGCAGGCCGAGGGTGCCGCTCCAGGTGTCGGCCGCGCCATCGGTGACGGCCTTGTCATAAGAGACATTGGCGAAGATCGCGGTCTCGGCGCTGAGCTGGGCGTTGAGCCCGCCGCCGAGCTGCACGCTGGTGCCGCCATTGTCGGCATCGAACGTCACACCGCTCGCCATGATCCCGTCGCTGTCGAGGAACTCATGCAGCGCGTTGACCTCGATATACGGCGACCACAAGGTCTGCTCATTCGTGAAGGTCTTCTGCACCCGTCCGCCGATGCGCCCGCGCAGGCTCTCGCCGCCGTGCAGATCGATGGCGAGATTGTCCACGTCGGTGAACCGGTCGAACGTGACCTGCTGATAGGCGAGTTGGGCCTGCGGCTCGATCACAAGGTTGTTGCCGAGATCGATCGGATAGCCGCCCTCCAGCGAGGCGCCCCAGCCCCAACCGTCCGGGTGGCCGACCTGGCCGCGTTCGTCGGTGGCGACATTGGTGGTGTAGCTGTTGGCCTGCGCCACCGCGTCGAGATACCAGCCCTGGGCGGCCTGGTAGGTGGTGGTCAGCGCCAGGCTCTTGGCATCGAGATCGACTTCCGCGCTCGATCGCTTCACGTCGAGATCGGAGCCACCCATGCTGATCGCCGCCCCGACGCGCAAGCTCGCGCCACGATCGCCGATGTCCCAGCCCAGGGCGTTGCCGCCGAACTGGATGAACCAGATGTTCTGATCATAGTCCGGGCCCTTGTCGCCGGCGATGGCGCTGCGCGACCCCCTGTTGCGCAGGAAGACCTCGCCGGTCGGCTCACGGCTCTGATCGGCACGATAGGCGGTCAGGTGGTGGATCTCGCCCAGGCGCTTGTGCAGCGAATCCATCGTCGAGGAGCCGTAACGCAGCGCGCCGGAGGGCAGGCCCTGATAGGCGGCGATCTGCGGCACCGGGACCGGATCGCCATCGGCATCGACCGCCGACTGCAGCCGGTAATCCCAGAAGGTGACGGTGCCGAGCAACGGGTCCGCTTCGCTTGCGGCGGATACGCCGGGCGCGAAGGTATTGAGGTGGTATTGGTAAGGGCCGGCCGCGGCATAGCCGCCCTGCAGTTGGAAGGCGCTGGCCGTGCTGGTGCCGCCGACCTGGACGATCGAAACACCATCGGTGTTGCCCCTGCCGGTGAGGGCACCGGTGCCGCCGAGATTGATGGTCTGGATCGTGGTCGTGCCGCTCGTGTTGCCGGTGATCAGCAACCGATCCGCCGGCGAACCGGTGCCGCTGAGGATCGTCTCGATCTCCAGGATGCCGCCGGTGCCGGCATAATCGCCGGCCACGGTCAGGGTGCCGATGGAGTTGCCGGGCGCGACGGCGCCGGCGTTGGTGGTGTCGCAGACCGTGCCGGTACCCTGCAATCGGCCGCCGGAAGCCACGTTCACATCGCCACACAGGCTGCCGTTCACCGAAAGCGTGCCAGCCTCGATCGACGTCGTGCCGGCGAAGCCCAAGCTATTGCCGGTGAGCAGCAATGTGCCCGCGCCGAGCTTGGCCAGGGGGCCGCTACCGGTCAGGCTCTGACTTAGTGTGAAGGTATTGGCCGCATCGGCGATGTCGATGCCGCCGCCGCTGGCGCCCCAGGTGATGGTGCGCGGTGTGCTGGTGAAGCTTGTCCCCGTGACCTGGAGAATGCCGCCGTCAAAGGTGAGCCCGCCCGCCGCGCCGCCCAGATTAGCGTCGCTCGACACCGATAATGTGCCGCCTAGCAACTGCCAGGAGGTCATCGCCGTCGTCGTGCCGGTCAAAATCCAGGTACTACTGCCCACCTTTTCATGGATGCCAAAGCCTGAATATTGCGTCCCAATCGACGACACATTGAAAGTCGCGTTGGTCGATCCGCCCAGTTGGAAGGTGTCAGCAGTGGAAAACGCCTGCACGTTGCCGAGAATATTCGATCCCGCCTGAAGCTGCAGGCGGTTGGTACCACCTGTGAACCTGATGGCATTCGCCCGTGTCACGCCATTGCCGTTCAAGCCGCCGGCAATACTGTTCGCATTTATAACGACAGGTTGGAGCCGGTGACGCCCACACCGCCGCTGCCATTCGCACCGCCGTCGAGAGATCGCCCGCCATCGCCACCCTGGATCGTGCCCGCGTTGGTGATCGTTACAGGGGTGCCCACGCCGCCGGTGGCAATGATACCCGATCCGCCCGATCCGCCACTGGCGAAGCCATTTGACCCATGGTTACTGACGCCGCCGCTGTTACCGCCCTGGCCGCCCGTGACGGTGATGCCGCTGCCAAGGGTAAGGCTGACGCCCGTCGTCACGACGGCAGCACCGCCCTGACCACCGCCACCAGCCCCGCCGGCTGATCCCCCAAAATGCTGGGTGTTGCCGCCGTTTCCGCCATTTCCACCCGTGATGTTTTCCAGCGCGGTTGTCGTACCGCTACCGCTCAGCGCCGCACCAACACCACCACCGCCGCCGCCGCCGCCGTCAGCGCCGCAGAAGCCACATCCAACGATACCGAAGCCATTACCACCGCTTCCACCGTTGCCACCCGCGATGCCGCCGGAGACTATGCCGACACCTGAAAGCGAGGAACCAACAAAGCCGGCACCGCCGCCGCCGCCGGCGCCGGCTCCGCCATTGCTGCCGGACGTAAAGTCCTGGCCGTTTTGCCCGTTTCCTCCCTGTGGAGTGCCGGACGTACCGCCGTCGCCTCCCGAACCACCCGCGCCAGCCGTGGTGGCAGGGTTGGAACTAAAAATACCCTTACCACCAGCCCCGCCTTGACCATTGGGAGCACCATTACCACCGGCGGGAGCACCACTCGCGGGAGCGCCGAGGCCGTTGCCACTGCCGTTGGGGTAGCCGCCGCCGCCGCCCCTGCCACCTTGACCGCCCTGCGAGGTGCCGCCACTTCCATCAGCCCATGCTGACGGACCGGAAACCGACAGCCCCGCCGCGAGAATCGCCAAGAAGAGGACCAGCGCAAGGCCGCGACGCGGACCATACAAATAGAGACGCGCCATCGGCGTCGAAACCCCTACCCCTGAATATCCCGAATCTTGCAGTGATGACGTGCGATGAAGAAGCTATCTGCGCTGATATTATTGCGCCGATAGTCGTATTAATCTTTGATCGTTTTTTTTATTCTATAACTCATTTCATGGAAAAAAATAGGGCCTTGTTACGACAGTAATGGCAATATCAATACGAATTATCGCCCACAATGGTGAGGTCGAAATTCAGTAAAGTGCTCCATGACGACGGCGAGATTTCGGGAGCCCAAGTTTTCTTTTTGCGCGGCGTCGGGTGACGAAGCCCGACAACTGCACGTTTCTTGGCATCTCTCTCCAGTTGAGCAGAATTTATGCACGTTGAATTGATCGAAATTATAGAGGACGCGCCAGCGGAACGAGTGGCACTCACATCCATCCCCTGAGCCGAGCCGCCGTCTGGGGGCTCACATAATCCTCGATCGGGCCCAGAAAGGACTTGAGGAACACCATCGTCCGGGCGTCGGTGCGGGCATTGGCCAGGATCAGCTCCGCCCCCTTGTAGATCGCCTCGACAACGCGTGTGGACTGCGCTTCAGCCTCCGCCCATTCGGCCTCGCTGCCGCTTGCGACGAAGCGGATCGGCTGATCCATGTACAGCTTGTGGCGGCGGTTGGTGTTGGAGACCGCGAAGCGCGCCAATTCGGCGATGGCCCCCCCGCCGCCCTTCACCGCCTCCATCCCGTAAGCGCCGGGCGACATCTTGCAGACCAGAAAGTCGTCGGAGCTGCGGATCAGGCGGATGCGGGCATCGTCCTGCGCGACACGCAGCGAATATTCGTAATCCATCGTCCCGGTGTAGCGGACCTCGCCACGCGGCACTGTGAGCATGGGATGGGGAAAATAGCAGTGCGTGATGAAGCCGGCCCCCGCCCCTACCTGCCAATTGAGCTGCGACGGATATGAGGTGAACGGGTTTGCATCCACGAACATGGCACGCGCGGTCGGGTGCAGTGCCTCCAGCCCGAGTGCCACGATGTCGCGCGCCGCCATGCCGGCGCCCACGCGATCCTTGAGGTGCTGGGCAGCACGGCCTTCGTCCAATCGCATGAACATGGCGCAGACCGCGTCCATGCCATCACGCACGCCCTGGATCAGCGCCGGCCAGGAATTGTCGGAGAAGATGAAGTCCGAATCCAGAAGCAGCGCCGCGTCGGTCTTGCGGCTCGCCGCTTCGTTCAGGAAGCGTAGCGATGTCAGACGCTGCACATTGTGCTTCACGGTCTCGGGCGGCGAGTTGGCCATCGCCTCGGCCAGCGTCCCGCCCTTGTAGGGGATGTCTTCATAGAAGACGAAACGCACATCGGCGTAACGCGCCAGCGCTTCGAACGCCGGATGGAACAGCGGTTCCGATGCCCGGTCGGTATAGACGTGATAGAAGAAGTCCAGATCGCGGCCCGCCAGCGCCGGGATATTGCCCGGTGCGAGCTGGCTCGCCAGCGAGTAGGTCAGGTACTTGTCGACAAAGGCCGCGCCCCAGACGGTGACGTAGACGTCGACGCGCAACCGGCCGCCTACTCCCGCATCAGCTTGTGCAGATCGCCGTCTTCGGGATCCAACGGATCCTCGGTGAGGTCGACCTCTTCGCCCTCGGGTTCGGGCAGTGCATCGGGGTCCTGCGGCGCCTGGCCGGGCGCCACGCCCAGCGTCTGGATCGCCGGACGCTTGTCGAGCAGGCCGGCGGCGCGCAAATCCTCGACGCCGGGAAGATCGTCCAGCGATTCAAGGCCAAAATGGTCGAGAAAGCCTTCGCTGGTGCCCCAGGTCACCGGGCGGCCCGGCGTGCGACGGCGGCCGCGCGGGCGGATCCAGCCGGACTCGAACAGCACGTCCATCGTGCCCTTGCTGATGCTGACACCGCGGATCTCTTCGATCTCGGCGCGGGTCACCGGCTGGTGATAGGCGATTACCGCCAGCGTTTCGACGGCAGCGCGCGACATCTTGCGCGTCACCTCGCGGCTGGTGGCGAGTTGCGGGGCAAGCTCGGCGGCTGTGCGGAACGCCCAGCCCTTGCCGATCTTCATCAGGTTCACGCCGCGCGTCGAATAATCGGCGCGCAGGCGCGCCAGCAGCGCGGGCACGTTGGCACCTTCGGGCAGGCGCTGCTTGCAGACGATCTGCGGCACCGGATCAACGGAGGCGAAGATCAACGCTTCGACCAGATGCAATTGCGCAGGATCGACCTCCTCGGTCGGCTCCGGTAATTCCTCAGGTGCCAGATCGTCCTCAGGCGCGACAGCCTCTTCGACAGCATCCTCCTCCGCGGCTACGGTGGCGGGGGTTTCTTCGTCGGTCGCGATTTCGTGTTCTGTCTGGTCGTCCATTTGAGCTTCGATCGTTTCGGGGTCTTCTTCGCGCATGGCTTCGATCGCCTGCGTTAAATCCGGAGCCTGTTTCACATTGGTTTCGGAATTATTCAGATCCATTACACGATCACCTTATCTCATCAACACTGGCGGCAGCGGCCGCTTCGAGTTCACTGGCGGCCCGGATATAGACCGGACCGAAGGTCTCGCTCTGGCGGATGCGGAGCCGCCCCTCCTTGGTGAGTTGCAGCGCGGCAAGGAACGTGGCCGCGAGCGCCGAGCGGCTGACGACATCGTCGCGCAATTCAACGGGCAGGAACTGCATCAGGTTCGACCAATCCGGCATTTTGCCCAGCATCGAGGTCAGCCGATGGATCGCCTGGTCCATCGAATAGAGTTCGGTCGGCGCCACGCGCAGCGTGCGGATGTTCGAACGCCGTGCCTGATCGCCATACGCGCTCAACAGATCGTAGAGCGTGACGTTGTAGCGCGTGGTCGAAGTGTAGCCGAAGGATTCCGGTGCGCCGCGGCGGAAATAATCCTGGCCGAGCTGCGGCAGCTGGATCAGCTTTTGGCCGGCCGCCTGCATCGCTTCGAGACGGCGCATCTGATAGGCCAGCGCCTCGGCCATCATCTCGCCGGTCGGCTCTTCGGCCGGGGTGTTCTCCGGCGGCAGCAACAGGCGCGATTTCAGGAAGGCGAGCCACGCCGCCATGACGAGGTAATCGGCGGCCAGATCCAGATTGTGGCGGCGCACACGCGCCACCCACATCAGATACTGGTCGGCGAGTTGCAGGATCGAGATCTGGGTGATGTCGACCTTCTGATCGCGCGCGAGCGTCAGCAGGACGTCGATCGGACCTTCAAAGCCGGCGACATCGACGACCAGCTCCTCGCCGGGAGCTACTTCCGGCCGGCCGCTGTCTTCCTCGAACTTGTCGTCGCTCATCTCACCGCAATCCCACCAAATCGACGATCCACATCATCGTTTCATACGCCGGAATCCCAACAATCCATTGGAAAACGTTGAGATCCATCCCCAGCTGACTGCCCAGCAGAGGCAATGCGAATAGCGCCAATAAGATAAGGATAAAGCCAGTTCTCTCCAACCGAGCCACCGGACGGGCCAGATTCTCGGGCAAAACCGCCACTAAAATGCGCCCGCCGTCGAGCGGGGGGATGGGGATAAGATTAAAAAAGAAGAGAATCAAATTTATGACCATCGACGACTTGAGCATCTCGGCCACCCAGGGGACCGTCGCCCCCGGCAAATAAGGCAGCACGTGGAACAGCAGGGCCGAGACGAAAGCCAGGATCAGGTTCGATCCTGGCCCGGCAAAGGCCACCGCCACGATGCCCGGGCGCAACGGGCGCAATCGCTGAAAATTGACCGGGACCGGCTTGGCCGCCCCGAATGTCATGGTCCCGTTGGATGCGATCAGCAGCATGATCGGCAGGATCACGGTGCCGAACGGGTCGATGTGACGGATCGGGTTGAAGGTCACCCGCCCCATCCTGAACGCGGTATCGTCGCCGAAGCGCAACGCGACGAAGCCGTGCGAAGCCTCGTGCAGCGTGATCGCCAGAATCACCGGGATCAGCCACGCCGAAATGCGGAAGATCATGTCGTCCATCACGCCTCCATCAGCTGGACAAGGCGCGCTTCACCCGCCACGCGATCCAAGGCGGCGCACGGACTGTCGATCAACGCACGCGCCCGGCTGAGCCGGCGCACAGCATCATCGTCCATCCGGCGCGTACCCGCCGCGACCGCCTGCATCTCGGCCATGTCGCCGTTGCAGTGCAGCACAACGTCGCAACCCGCATCGAGCGCGGCGCGGGCGCGGTCTTCGAAACCGCCGGACAGCGCCTTCATGGACAGATCGTCCGACATCAGCCAGCCGTCAAAACCGATCTCGCCCCGGATCACACTGTCGATCACCTTGCGCGAACACGTCGCGGGCGCGTCTGCATCGATCGCCTCGAACACCACATGCGCGGTCATGCCCATCGGCATGTCGGCCAAATCGCGGAACGGGCGAAAATCGTGCGCGCTCAAATCCGCATGCGATGCCTCGACACGCGGCAGTTCCTTGTGGCTGTCGGCGCGCGCACGGCCGTGGCCGGGGATATGTTTGATCACCGGGATCGCGCCGCCCGCGATCAGGCCTTCCGCGACCGGACGTGCGAGGCGCGCGACCATCTCCGGCGTGGTCCCATAAGCGCGATCGCCGATGATGGGATCGGCATCGCTCTGCGGCAGATCGAGCACCGGCGCGCAATCCACGTCAATGCCGAGATCACGAAGTTCCTGTGCCATGAGCTGTGCATTCAGCTGGATCGCTTCGATCCCTTTGGCCGCATCACGCCCCGCCAATTCGGCGAAGGTACGCGCGGATTGTGCCATGCGCCAGTGCGGTGGCTTCAAACGCCGTACGCGCCCACCTTCCTGATCGATCAGGATCGGCGCGTCGGGCCGGCCGATGGACTCGCGCAAGGCCGTACACAGCGCCCGCAGTTGCTCCGGCGATTGGCAATTGCGTTCGAACAGAATGAAGCCGACCGGATCGCTGGCGCGGAAGAACGCCTGCTCGTCCACGCTCAGCTCATATGCCTTACAGCCGAAGATGACCGCACGCGATGGTGTATCGGCACTCATCCTTCGGGGCGGACCACGATGCAGGGCGCCTTCTTCTTGGTCAGTTCCTGGCACGCGGCATCGGCCGCCGCACGATCCGCGAAGGGACCCGCCTGGATACGGTAATAGATGCCCTTCTGCCCAAGATTGGCCTTTTCCACATTGAGTGTGAGACGGCCGAGCACGGACGGATGAGCCTTCTTCATCTTATCCCATTCCGTGCGTGCCGCCGCGTCGCTGCGCACCGCGCTCAACTGGATCTTGTAGGCTTTCGCGCCGATGGGCTGCGCCGGTGCCGGCACGGCGGCAACCTGATCGTCGGATTTCCCGGCGGACGGCGCAGGCGGGGCCGCCGGCTTCTGCGCAGCGCGGACCTGTTCCGGTGTCGGCTTCGCGGGCGTCGGCGGCACGACCGATGGTGTGGCCACCTGCCTTGGCGCATCGGCTTTCGGCGCATCAGGAACCTCGACCATCGCGGTATCGTCGTCGTCCTCGCCCGGCTCGACGGTCATCTGTGGCGAGCCCTCTTCGGATATCTCGGCCTGGACCGACTTGGGCGGCGGCGGCGGCAGCGGCTGTTCGGGGCGCGGCGCCAGACTTTCCGCCTTACCCTTCGCCGGTTCGGCCTTGCCTTTCTCAAGCAGGTCGTAAACGTCCATGTCGCGGTTGGGGATGTCCTGTCCACCCGGCGTTTCGGGACGTATCTTGAACGGTCCCTCGGCGGCGCTGACGGTCGGGATTTCGTCACCCGTCGGCGCGACCATGTCGGCACCCCATTTGTGCCACACGACATAACCACCACCGACGACAACGCAAAGCACGATCGCCAATTTGAGCCAGCCTAAGTTGCGCGGCCTGCGGCGACCGATTTCCTCGAAGGCCAAGGTGTCGGCCTGCAATTCATGTTCGGTAACCTCCGGCATCGTCGCAAACGGCGGCTCGGCATCGGCTTCGAGTTCCGGCTCGAGACGCGGATGCAGATACGGCTCGTTGGCGTCCGATTTTCGGGGCGACCCCGATGACGGTGAGATCGGCGGCAAGCGGTCGGCAGGACTCATGCGCGCAACTCCTCGACAGGGACAACACCCATAACCGCCAATCCGGAGGCGATCACGGTCGCCAGCGCCTTCACCAGAGCAAGGCGCGCACGCGTGATTTCGCGGTCGTCCTCGTTGAGGAAACGCAGGCTGACATCTTCACGCGCTCCTTTGGTCCAAAGCGCGTGGAAGTGGGACGAGAGATCCTGAAGATAATAGGCGATGCGATGCGGCTCGTGCGCGATCGCAGCACTTTCGACCGTGCGCGGCCAATCGGCCATCGATTTGATGAGCGCGAGCTCCGCCGGATCGCTCAGGCGTTCGAGCGGGGCCGTCACCAGCGCATCCGCGTTCAGTTCGTCCGCCGTGAAGGTTTCGGCGGCGTGGCGCAGCACCGAACAGCAGCGCGCATGCGAATATTGCACGTAGAAGACGGGATTGTCGCGGCTCTGCTCGACCACCTTGGCGAGGTCGAATTCGAGCTGCGCATCGTTCTTGCGCGTTAACATGATGAAGCGCACGGCATCCTTGCCGACCTCGTCGATCACCTCGCGCAGGGTGACAAAGGTGCCCGAGCGCTTGGACATCTTCACCGGCTCGCCCTTGTCCATCAGATTGACCATCTGGCAGAGCTGCACATCGATGCGGCCCTTCTTTTCGGTCAGCGCCTGCACGGCCGCGTTCATCCGCTTCACGTAGCCGCCGTGGTCGGCGCCCCACACGTCGATCATATCATCAAAGCCGCGGCGGAACTTGTCGCGATGATAGGCCATGTCGGTCGCGAAATAGGTCCAGCTCCCGTCCGATTTCGCAACCGGCCGGTCCACGTCATCGCCGAACTGCGAGGCGCGGAACAGCTTCTGCGGGCGCGCCTCGTAATCTTCGATCACCTTGCCTTTGGGCGGCTCCAGCGTACCGGTATAGATCAGATCGCGCGCTTCAAGTTCAGCGATGGCGTTGGCGACCTCGCCTGCCGCAACCAGCGCGCGCTCCGACGTGAAGACGTCATGCACCACGCCGAGCGCGCGCAAATCCTCGCGGATCAGTTTCATCATCTCGTCGACCGCGAAGGTGCGAAGTTCAGGCAGCCATTCCTGTTCGCCCACATGCAGCCACTTCTCGCCATCACGCGCCGCCAGCGCCTGACCGATCGGCACAAGATAAGCGCCCGGATAGAGCCCTTCGGGTATCGACGTGACGACCTCACCCAATGCTTCGCGGTAGCGCAGATGCAGCGAGCGTGCGAGCGCCTCGACCTGCGCCCCTGCATCGTTGATGTAATATTCGCGCGTCACATCGAAGCCGGCCTTGGCGAGCAAGCCTGCCAAGGCATCGCCGACGACCGCGCCGCGCCCATGGCCGACATGCATCGGCCCCGTCGGATTGGCGGAAACATATTCGACGTTCACCTTGCGGCCCCGGCCCAACGTCGATTGACCGTATGACACGCCGGTCCGCAGGATCTCGGCCAGGCGCGCATGCCAGAATTGGTCGGACAGCGTGAGGTTGATGAAGCCCGGTCCGGCCACCTCGGCCTTTGTCACATCCGCATCGTTCTCGAATTTGGCGACGATCTTGTCGGCCAGATCGCGAGGCTTGGCGCCGACGATCTTCGACAGGACCATCGCGGCGTTGGTCGCGACGTCGCCGTGCGTCGCATCGCGCGGCGGCTCGACCGTGATGCGCGACACGTCGGTGCCGGCGGGAACCAGATCGGCGAGCGCGGATTCGAGGCGGCCACGCATGATCTCGAATGCGTTCAGGCTGTTCACGACGCTCCTATTCATGATGCTCTGGTTCACGATGCCCTCGCGGCGATATCGATCAGGCGCACGTGTTCGTCGATCGCATAGCGGTCGGTCATGCCGCCGATATAATCCGCGACTGTGCGCGCGGTCTGTTCCTCACCCGGTTTGCCCGCACGCTTCTGCCATTCCGGCGGCAGGCTCTGCGGCTCGGCGAGCAGCAGGCGGAACAGATCGCGCACCACGCGGCGCGCTTTGCTGGTCATGCGGTTGACCTTGTAATGGCGGTACATGTGTTCACGCAGGAATTCGCGGATCGCCTGATCGCAACGCATCATATCGAAGCTCACGGCGATGATCGGATCGGGCAACACGCGCAGTTCCTCGACCGAACGGGGTGCCACGCGTTCCAGACGGTTCATGGACTCGGTAATGCAATCCTCGACCCATTCGCCGATCATGCGACGGATCGCTTCGTGGATGGCGATGGACGGATCGAGGTTGGTGTATTCCGCCTGCACGTCGCGGAAGATGCGCCCGACCAGCGGCAGTTCCATCAGGTCGGCGACGGTGAACAGCCCGGCGCGCAGGCCGTCATCGATATCGTGGTTGTTGTAGGCGATGTCGTCGGCGAGTGCCGCGACCTGCGCCTCGGCAGAGGCATAGGTGCCGAGCTCGAGATCATGTACCGCGACATATTCGCGCACGTCGCGCGGCACTTCGTGGCTGTACTTACTGCCGATCAGCGGGCCGTTGTGCTTCACGATGCCTTCCAGCGTCTCCCACGTCAGGTTCAACCCGTCGAAGGCAGGATAGCGGCGCTCCAGGTTGGTCACGACCTTCAGTGATTGTGCGTTGTGGTCGAAGCCGCCGAACGGCTCCATCTCGGCCGACAGGGCGTCCTCGCCGGCATGGCCGAACGGCGGATGGCCGAGATCGTGGGCGAGCGCCAAGGCTTCGGCCAAATCCTCGTTCAGGCGCAGGTAGCGCGCGATGGAACGCGCGATCTGGGCGACCTCCAGCGTATGGGTCAAACGCGTGCGGAAATGATCGCCTTCGTGGTTCACGAAGACCTGGGTCTTGTATTCAAGGCGGCGGAAGGCGACCGAATGGATGATGCGGTCGCGATCGCGCTGGAAGCAGTCCCGCGTGGCGCTGTCCGGTTCGGGATGCAGCCGTCCCCGGCTCTTGGCGGGCTGACACGCATAGGGCGCAAGGGCGCCGTTTACTGTGATATTCGACATTGGGGGCAAACTAGCCGTGCGTAGATTGTGAGGCAACGATCCAAGCAGAACCGCGGCCTAAATTTGACAAAATGCCGGTCCGGATTACATTTGGGGCCGGATTCGCGGTTATCTGGCAAAGACTTAACCGGATTTTTCGTAGGGTCAAAATGAACATCGACATCGCCGTCACCACCAACGCCGCAAAGCGCATCCGCGAACTGGTTGCCCAGGAAGGCGACGATTCGCTGATGATGCGCGTCTCCGTCTCATCGGGCGGCTGCTCGGGCTTCCAGCTCGGCTTCGACCTCGACAAGGAAATCACCGCCGAGGACAAGATCTTCGAATCCAATGGTGTCAAAGTCGTGGTCGATGAAGCCTCCCTCGAACTGGTGAGGGGCGCCGAGCTCGATTATGTGGATAACCTGGTGGGCTCGTTCTTCAAACTGAGCAATCCCAACGCCTCGTCGTCCTGCGGCTGCGGCGTTTCGTTCTCGATCTAACCGAATCCTCCTGCCCTTCTCGGCCATGACGGCCTCGGCGGCGTGTGCTAAGAGGCCCGCATGGTCAAAATCGCCACCTGGAACGTGAATTCGGTCCGCGCGCGCGCGGAACATGTGCAAACCTGGCTCCGCGACTTCAAGCCGGACATCGCGCTTTTGCAGGAACTCAAATGCGTGGAAGAGCAATTCCCACGCGAGGCCATAGAGGATATCGGCTACAACGTCGCGATCCTGGGCCAGAAGACCTATAACGGCGTCGCTGTGCTCTCCAAAAGCCCGATCGAGGTGGAACAGCGCGGTCTGCCCGGCAATGAGGCGGACACGCACGCACGCTATATCGAGGTTTTCACCGCAGGCCTGCGCGTCGCCTCCATCTATGCGCCCAACGGCAACCCGGTGCAGAGCGAGAAATTTCCCTACAAGCTGAACTTCCTCGATCTGCTCTACGAACACGCCCAGCGCCTGCTCGAGAACGAGGAAGCCTTCATCCTGGCCGGCGACTACAACATCATCCCCGAGCCGATCGACGCCAAGAATCCCTCGGCCTGGACCACGGACGCGCTGTTCCAGCCCGAATCACGGGGCTTGTACCGCAAGTTGCTGTTCCTCGGCCTCACCGATGCCATCCGCGCGCTGCACCCTGATCATGGCATCTACACCTTCTGGGACTACCAGGCCGGTGCGTGGCAGCGCGACAACGGCATCCGCATCGACCATCTGTTGCTTTCGCCACAGGCAGCGGACCGCCTGATCGCATCGGGCGTCGATCGCACCCCGCGTGGCTGGGACAAGGCCTCCGACCACACACCAGCCTGGTGCGAACTGTCGGATAGCTGATTTTCGGGCAAAACGACGGTCAAGAACGGCAGAATCCCGCCATTCTTCTTTTTTCACGGCACGGAATAAGGCCCTGAGCGCAGCATTGGTATTGCTGAACGCCGGCCATTTCGGTCCAAGCGTGTCATACAAAAGGACATTCAGCGATGAAGACCCTGTTGGCTGCAGCCGTCAGCGCGGTTCTGTTGGCCTCCGGTACCGTAGCGTTCGCCGAAACTCCCGCGGCGAATCCCGCCCCGGTCGAGACCAAGGCGAAGGTCGAGAAAAAGGGCAAACACGCCACCCACAGCGTTCAGGTTGCTCAAGACAAGAGCAAGGGTAAGAGCGCCGAATCCAAGGGCAAGGCGGACACCAAAAGCATGAACGCCGAAAAAGGTAAGGCCAAAGCCAAAGCCAAGGGTCAGACCGAGCCCAAGGCGAAGGCGGAAGAAAAAGGCAAGAAGTGATAAGATAACGACGAGGGGTGCTTCCCGGCTCCCCCGGGCTCGAAGGAGGCGCCCCTGTCGACATCGGACACGAATCAGATGGACAAACGCACCGCCCTTGTTGCCGAACTGCCGCATCTCATGCGGTACGCGCGCTCTTTGACGCGCGACGCCGATGCCGCCGACGACCTTGTCCAGGATACGACCACCCGCGCGTTGAGCCGCCTCAACCTGTTCCAGGCCGGTACCAACATGCGTGCCTGGCTGTTCACCGTGATGCACAACCTGCATCGCCAGAATTTGCGTAAATCCTCTCGCCGCGCTGCGCCGCAGCAGATCAGCGAGGAGATCGAAAGCCGCATCGCCGCCATCGACGATGCGAACCAGCGTCTGGCACTGCGCGACATGGATCGCGCAGTCGCCGAACTACCCGAGGAACAACGCCAGGTCCTCCTGATGATCAGTCTGGAGGATATGTCTTATCAGGATACGGCTACGGCTCTCGGCATACCCGTCGGCACGGTAATGTCCCGCTTGGCACGCGCACGCGAACGTCTACGCCGCGCCGTCGACGGGCAGAACCGGCCCCAGTTGAGGAGCGTGACATGACCGAAGCCGAACATTTGTCCGATCTGGACGTCAACGCCTATGTCGATGGCGAACTCGATGCCCAGGAATTGGCGCAGATCGAAGTTTGGCTGGCGGATCATCCCGACGATGCAGCACGTGTGCATGCCTACAAGCTGCAGAAGCTGCAGCTTCACATGCTCTACGATCTACCCAAGAACACTCCGCTTCCCGTCGGTGTACGCGAAGCGCTGGCCAATACCGGCGTGCGGCGCTGGCTTCCGGGCTGGCGGCAGCTCGCCGCGGGTCTGATGCTCGTCGCCGTCGGCGGCGCGGGCGGCTGGTGGGGCGTCAACATGGTTGAACAATCGCAACGCACCCCGGGCACCCAGTTCGTCAACCGCGCCATCAATGCCTATGCAGTCTACGCTTATGATGGGGTACGGCCCGTTGAGATCGGTGCGAAGGACGAAACCGATTATGTGAGCTGGCTGTCCGAGCGTCTGGGTGAGCCGGTCCGCACGCCCGACCTGACGCCGGCCGGCTTCGATCTGATCGGCGGACGACTGGTCAACGACAACGGCGAGCCGGCGGCTTTGTTCATGTACGAGAACGACAGCGGCGGACGCGTCACCCTGTATGTCCGACGCGGCACCGGCGTGCTGGATACCAATTTCCGCATCGCCGCGCATCAGGACAAGATCGCGCTCTATTGGAGCGACCGCGTGCTCGATTACGCGCTGGCGGGCGAAATGACGGAAAGCCAGATGAAGAAAATCCGCAAGACGATCAGCCAGGCGATCGAAGCGCGCGCTTCAACGTAATTTCCTAACGGTTGTCATTCCCGCGAAAGCGGGAATCCAGGTCAAAACCAGCTCATTCCGGATTCCGGGTTGCCGCTCACGCGGCCCCGGAATGACGGAAGAGTTAGGTTACTTCGCAGGCTGGCGCATCCCGAAGCGCGTGCCGTAATCGACCGGCACGACCTCGCCGGTGATTAGGTCCGGCCCCGCGATATACCACAGCACGATCTCGGCGATGTCTTCGGCGAAGGCCGTCTTGCCGACCGGCGTGGATGCGGCCATTTCGCTGATGCGTTCATTGAAACGCTGCTCGCCCAGCAGGTTCTTCATCCAGCGTGTGGCGACGAAGCCCGGGCAGACCGCATTGACGCGGATGTGCGGCGCCAATTGGCGCGCGAAGGAAATCGTCATGGAATTGAGCGCCCCCTTGGAGGCCGCATAAGCGATGGAGCTGCCCTCACCTGTGATCGCAGCCAAAGCAGAGACACTGACGATGGCGCCATTGCCCGCCGCCTTCATGGTCGGCACGACAGCGCGGATCATCTGATAGGCTCCGACCACATTGACCGCGTAGACGTCGTAGAAGTCCTGCGCGCTCAGGGCGTCGTAATCGCCAGGTGTGGCAGGCTTGGTACGGCCGGCGCTGTTCACCAGCACATCGATGCGCTTCCATTTGTCGAGCGCCGCCTTGGCCATGGCGCGGCAATCCTCGTCCTTGGAGACATCCGCGCCGATCAGCAGCACATCCGCACCGGCCTTGCGGCATTCGTCGGCGGTTTCCTCCGCCTCCCCTTTGCTGCGCGAATAATTGACGACGACGTTGCAGCCTTTGGCGGCCAGAAGCTTCGCCGTTTCCGCCCCGATGCCGGTGGCCGAACCCGTGACGATGGCCGCGCGCCCTTGCAGATCCATGTTTTCTTCTCCCTGTTCGGATTTTATGTGCGAAAAGCCCGGCCTTTCGGCCGGGCTGATTATTGTACGCGACAGCGAAACTTATTCGGCGGCGCGTGCCTTGGTCTCGCGCTTGCGCTCGACCTGCGATACATCGCGCACCGCACCGCGCGCGGCACTGGTGGTCAGCGCGGCATAGGCACGCAGAGCCGGCGTCACACGGCGCTGGCGCACCTCGCGCGGAGCCCAGGAATCCTCACCACGCATCTCCATGGCTGAACGGCGCTTGGCAAGCTCGGCCTCGGAGACCGCGATGTTGAGCGTGCGACCGGGGATGTCGATCTCCACCATGTCGCCTTCCTCGATCAGGCCGATGGCGCCGCCTTCCGCCGCTTCGGGCGAGACATGGCCGATGGACAGGCCCGAGGTGCCGCCCGAGAAACGCCCGTCGGTGATCAGCGCGCAGTCCTTGCCCAATCCCATCGATTTCAGATAGCTCGTGGGATAGAGCATCTCCTGCATGCCAGGGCCGCCCTTCGGACCCTCGTAGCGGATGACCACCACGTCGCCCTTCTTGATCTGGCGGCTGAGGATGCCCTTGCAGGCCGAATCCTGGCTTTCGAAGATGCGCGCCGGGCCCTTGAACTTCAGGATGCTTTCATCGACGCCCGCCGTCTTCACGATGCAGCCTTCGAGCGCGATGTTGCCGAACAGAACGGCAAGGCCGCCATCCTTGGAATAGGCGTTCTTGACCGAACGGATGCAGCCCTTCTCGCGGTCGAGATCGAGCTCCTTGTAACGGCGCGACTGACTGAAGGCTTCCTGCGTCGGCACGCCGCCGGGGGCTGCGCGGTAGAATTCGTGGATCTTGGCGTCGTTGGTGCGCGTCACGTCCCACGCCTCGATCGCTTCGCCGAGGTTCTTGGCATGCACGCACGGTACATCGCGATGGATCAGGCCGCCTTTTTCCAGTTCGCCCATGATCGCCATGATGCCGCCCGCGCGGTGCACATCCTCCAGGTGATAATCCTGGGTCGCGGGCGCCACCTTGCAGATGTTTGGAACCTTGCGCGACAGGCGGTCGATATCCGCCATGGTGAAGGGAATCTCGCCTTCTTCGGCGATCGCCAGGAGGTGCAGCACCGTGTTGGTGGAGCCGCCCATGGCGATATCGAGCGTCATCGCGTTCTCGAAACCCTTCATGCCGACCGCGCGCGGCAGCACGGAGGCATCGTTGCCCTGGTAGTAACGCTTGCACAGATCGACGATCAGGTGACCGGCTTGTTCGAACAACCCTTTGCGGTCGGCATGGGTCGCCAGCACCGAACCGTTGCCGGGCAGGCCGAGACCGAGCGCCTCGGCCAAGCAGTTCATGGAGTTCGCGGTGAACATGCCGGAGCACGAACCGCAGGTCGGGCATGCGGAGCGTTCGTATTGCTCGGCCAGTTCGTCCGAAACGTCCGGATTGGCGCCCTGGATCATGGCGTCGATCAGGTCGATCGCCGTCTCCTTGCCCTTGAGCAGGATCTTGCCCGCTTCCATCGGACCGCCCGAGACAAAGACAACGGGGATGTTGAGGCGCATGGCGGCCATCAGCATGCCCGGGGTGATCTTGTCGCAGTTGGAGATGCAGACCATGGCATCGGCGCAATGCGCGTTCACCATATATTCGACCGAGTCGGCGATGATCTCGCGCGACGGCAGCGAATAGAGCATGCCGTCATGGCCCATGGCGATGCCGTCATCGACCGCGATGGTGTTGAATTCCTTGGCGACGCCGCCGGCCTTTTCGACCTCGCGCGCGACGAGCTGGCCCAGGTTCTGCAGATGGACGTGACCCGGCACGAACTGTGTGAAGGAGTTGGCAATCGCAATGATCGGCTTGCCGAAATCGCCATCCTTCATGCCGGTGGCGCGCCACAGGCCGCGCGCGCCGGCCATGTTGCGGCCGTGGGTCGAGGTTTTGGATCGGAGCTCGGGCATATGTTTTCTCCTGCCGCCGGTAAATCGCAGCAATTTATGTAGATATTACATAAACCTGTGGAAAAGCTCACGCCAGCCCCGCCACACACCGCCGTGAAATGCCGGAAATCAGCCCATTTCGAGAGCCTATTTCGAAAACTTAGGCCCCCTGTGCGCTCCATGACGTGAACTTGAGCGCAAGCGCGATCAGCACGCCGAACAACGCGGTCGCGACCGCGACGATGGCAAAGACGACCTCGAGGCTGGCGCCCAAGAAGCGCGCCGCCGCCCACGCGCCGAAACCGGCGAGCGCGAGGCGCAATGTCCCGCCGAGGACCGGCCAGAACATCCGGCGCGCGCCTTGGCTTGCGAAATATAGCATCATCCCGAGCCCGAATAGGCCATAGGTCGGGCCAACGATCTGCAGATAACGGGCACCCGTCGCCAGTATCGTGGGATCGTCGCTGAATATGCCGATCCAGGCTTGCGGAAAGAGCGCTGCCGTCAGCCCGATCGTCTCGGTGATGAACACGCCGGCGATGGCCCCGGTCCAGGCGATCTTGCGCGCCCGCGCGACCTGGCCCGCGCCCATATTGATCGCGACCATCGTGAGCACCGCCGTTCCGAGGCCGAACAACAACGGGATCAGCAGATAATCGAGACGGACCGCGACGCCGTAGCCCGCGATCGCCTGCATACCCAGAAGGCCGACGCCCGCTGTCACCAGCGTCACGGTGAGATTGGATTGGATCGTGTTGAATGCGGCCAAGACCCCGGTCCCCAGGATCGCCTTGAACAGGCGCCATTCCAGGCGAGCGGGCCGCAAGCGCAGCGGGCTCGCATCGCGGTGCAGGTAGGCGGTCAACGCCGCCGCGGAGAGGAGGAAATAGATCAGCACGGCGACGCCCGCGCCGGCGATCTCAAGGCGCGGGAACGGCCCCCAGCCGAAGATCAAAGCGGCCGACAGTGGGATCAACAAAGCCGTTCCGACCATGGTGACGGCCGCCGGCACTTTCACGACGCCTGAACCGCGCAGGACCGCCGCCATCGCGGCAGTGATACAGATCGGGATCGCGGCGGTGAACACGGCGTTCGAATACAGCACCGCGGCGGCAAGCGCGTCGTCGTGCCCGCCCATCCAGGCGTAAAGCGGCACCGCGAAGGCGATCAGGACGACGGAGAAGATCCCACCCAGGATGACGGCCAGAACCAAGGCATGGAACACCAAGGCCTCTGCATCGTCGCGCTGGCCTGCGCCGAGTGCGCGCGCCACGGCGGCTGCGACACCGCTGCCGATGCCACCGTTCGACATCATCTGCAGGAGCATCAGCGCCGGGAAGACGAGCGCCGCACCGGCGAGCGCGGCCGTCCCGAGATGGCCGAGAAAATAGGTTTCGATAACACCAACCAGGCTTGAGACGACGAGCACGATCACCGTCGGCCAGGCCAGGCGGGCCAGCGTCGGCAGGATCGGCGCTTCGAGCATGGCGCGCACCATCGGTGACGGCTCAGCGTGCGAGTGCGAGCGCGCGGGCGAGGACGAAGCCGAAACGGGTTCGCGCGGCGAAGCGCCGTCGGGAGGCGACATGGGACGGCCTTATTTCACGAGGTGTTGGAGGGTTTCGACAAGAGACGCGTTGAGCTGCGTCATTGCGGGTTCGCCGAGCGCGGACGCGAGTTCATCCTGTGCCCTGCGCCATGAGGGCAGCGCATCCTGCAAGGCGCGCCGCCCTTTCGCGGTGATCGACACGATGCGGCGGCGGCGATCTTGCGGATCGGACGCGATCTTGACGTAGCCGTCACGCTGCAACGGCGCGAGATTGCGCGTGAGCGTCGTCGGATCCATCACGGACCGCTCGGCGAAAACGCCCATCGGAAACGACCCACGCGCGTTCAATGGCGCGAGTAGACCGAATTGCGCGACCGTAAGGCCGGTCCCTTCGAGATGGCTGTCGTAGATCTGCGTCATGCGGCGCGCCAGTCTGCGCAACCGTGCGCAAGTACAGGCCAATGCCTCCGTATTCGTCGTCGCCATAACGGCTCCAAAATATCTGTATATGCATGTATATATACATGCATATACAGATATCGTCAAGCTGCGATCGCCAGGCTCGCGCGCACGTGCGCTAGCGCTGGATTCGCTTGGTTTCTTCCAGGGTTTCTTCGAGATCCTTCAGGCGCTTCTCAAGCTCCCTGTCGAGCTGCGCCAATTGCCGATCGAAATCGAAGATGCGGCGGAAATGATCGAGCCGGCGGCCCGATTGATAATATTTGTCGGCGCGCTTGATGCCCCACGCCGTCAAGACCGTGACCATGAGCCCGCCTGCGACGATCAGGATGATCGCCGCGGTCTGGCGGTCAGGTGCGACCTGGGCCGCGAGCACCGAACCCCAGACGCCCAAGGTGACGAGACACATGGCGCCGACGACGAGACCGCGGGTCAGAAAGCGCTGATCGCGGCGCCAATGCTTCTCGGCATCGCGGATGGCATTGCAGACTTCATGCACGGCGAGTTCCTGCCAGCGCTTGAACGCCATACCGCCGCGCTCGCTCCTGCCCTTGCGGATGAATTGTTCCAGTCGCTTGACGATGACCTGGGCACGCTCCTCCGGCGTCGGGTTCTTGCCCATCCATTTTTCGAGCGAGGAAGATTTGTCGTCCATAAGGCCGATTCTGCCGGAGCACCGTTAAAAAAGGACAAAGCGCCTAACGAGGGCTCGACGGTCGAGCCGGAATCCATTGCGTCGATGTAGCAGGTCGTGGACAATCGCCATTCAAAATCACCGTCCGCCACAAAAGCCGTCCTGGGGAGCCCTGCGTGAGCGATACTGCGACCGACCCGATCATCCGCATGAGCGGCGTGAACAAGTGGTATGAAAAATTCCATGTCCTCAAGGACATCAACCTGTCGGTCGGCCGGAGCGAACGTATCGTGGTCTGCGGCCCGTCAGGCTCGGGCAAGTCGACCCTGATCCGCTGCATCAACCAGCTCGAGGATCACCAGCAAGGTCAAATCGTCGTCGATGGTGTGGAGCTGACCCAGGACGTGAAGCAGATCGAACAGATCCGCCGCGAAGTGGGCATGGTGTTCCAGCAGTTCAATCTGTTTCCGCACCTGACGGTGATGGAGAACCTGACGCTGGCGCCGATCCATGTGCGCAAGCGTTCGAAGGCGGAGGCGGAAAAGGCCGCGATGGACCTGCTGGAACGGGTCAAGATCCCCGACCAGGCGCAGAAATACCCCGGCCAATTATCGGGCGGCCAGCAGCAGCGCGTCGCCATCGCGCGCGCGCTCGCCATGAGCCCGAAGATCATGCTGTTCGACGAGCCGACCTCCGCGCTCGACCCGGAAATGATCAAGGAAGTGCTGGACGTCATGGTCGAACTCGCTGAAAGCGGCATGACCATGATCGTGGTGACCCACGAGATGGACTTCGCCAAGAGGGTCGCCGACCGCGTGATCTTCATGGATCACGGCGAGATCCTGGAGGAAAACTCGCCCGCCGAGTTCTTCACCAATCCGCGCCACGACCGCACCAAACTGTTCCTGAGCCGAATCCTGGCGCACTAAAGCAAATGGCCCGGCATTGCTGCCGGGCCAAAGGAATGGTGGCTGCGATCTCGCGGCCCGCAATAACTCAGGAGAGGTTTTTCTTGAAGAATGCGATCGTGCGTTCCCACGCCTGCTTCGCCGCCGCTTCGTTGTAACGCGCCGCGCTGGTGTCGTTGTTGAAGCCGTGCTGCTGGCCGGGATAGACGAACTGCTCGGTCGGAACCTTCGCCGCATCCAGCGCCTTCTTCCATTCGTCCATGCGCTCGTTGATGCGGGTATCCTCGCCGGCATAGTGGAGCATCATCTTAGCCTTGATCTTGGAGGCTTCAGACGGCTTTGGCTGGATGCCGTAATAGGAGACAGCCGCGACGAGATCGGGTGAATTGACCGCAATCTGGTTCGACATGCCGCCGCCCCAGCAGAAGCCGACAGTGCCGACCTTGCCGTTGGAGTTTGGATGGTTCTTCAGAAAGGCGACCGCGGCAACGCCGTCGGCGACCGCTTTACTCGCATCCATCTTGGAGAATTCCTTCGCCGCAGCGTCGTCATCCTTGGGCGTGCCGCCGAGTTGCGACATGTAATCGACGCCGAGCGCCAGGAACCCTTCGGTGGCGAAGCGGCGAGTCACGTCCTCGATATGCGGGTTCAACCCGCGGTTTTCGTGCGTGACGACAATGGCCGGGAATTTGGTCCCGCTGGCGGGCATGGCGAGATAGCCCTTCACGTCGCCCGAGGCCCCCTTGAAGGTGATGCGGCTCACCTTGATGCGCGGATCGTTCTCGGCGACCGCGGCATGGGCATAATTGCAGGTCAGCATCGGTGCGATCGCAGCAGCGGCGGCCGTACCCCCGGCGAGCTTGGCGAGGCGGCGCATGAACACCCGACGTTGCATCGTCGAATGGGTGAATTCGTCAAAAAGATCGTAAATTTCTTGGCTGATGACCATTTGGTCCATTCTGTCCTCCACTGCATTGATGGGAACGATAGGGCGCAATCCGACCTGCTGGGTAAACAATAAGCCGCCCCACCCTATTCCGTATTGGGGAAAATTATATGAAGTTGGGAACGTATCGTTAAGGCCGCTTGACCAAGCCAGCCAAGCGATATGCCCAGACCCGCCAGGGGGTCAGTTCAGCGGCAAGCCCCGCGATCGCCCGTCAGTCGGCGAGTCGCGCCAGGGCTTCCGCAATCTTGACCTTCGAGGCAGCGGCCGAATCGCGACGCTCGCGCTGTTCCTCGACAACTTCCGGCGGCGCCTTGGCGACAAAAGCCTGATTGTTGAGCTTGGCGTCGATCTTGCCAATCTCGGATTCGAGCTTATCCGATTCCTTTTTCAGGCGCGCGCGCTCCTGCACGATGTCGATCACATCGCCGATCGGCAGAACGAGCGTCGTCGTTCCCAACACCTCCTGCACCGAGCCCTTGGGCACGGCGCCGTCGAGTTGGCTGAGTTCGGTAACGCGGGCCAACCGCTTGATCAGCGCGTCGTGGCGCGCCGCACGCGCCAGCACCTCGGCATCCGCGTTGCGCAGATAAAGCGGAATCTGCGCGCCCGGCGGCACATTCATTTCGGCACGTACGGAGCGGACCTGCGAGATCAGGTTGACCACCCAATCCATCTCGGCCGCCGCCGCCGCATCGCCAAGACCGAAATAGTCGGGCCAGTTCGCCGCGATCAGACTGTGCGGACGTTGGGGTGCGGTCTGCGCCCACAATTCCTCAGTGATGAACGGCATGAAGGGATGCAGCAGGATCAGCAGTTGATCGAGCACCCAGGCGGCGGTCGCCTTGGTCTCCTCGGCGGCCGCGCCACCGGCCTGGAAGATCGGTTTGGCGAATTCGATATACCAGTCGCAGAACGAGCCCCAGGTGAACTGATAGATGCCGGTGGCCGCTTCGTTGAACTTGTAATCGTCGATGCCGCGCCCGACCGCCGCCGCCGCATCGGCCACCTTGCCGACGATCCATTTGTTGAGCGTCTGGGTGACGCGTTTGGGATCGAAGTTGGGGTCGAGCTTGCAGCCGTTCACTTCGCAGAAGCGCGCCGCGTTCCACAGCTTGGTTGCAAAATTGCGATAGCCTTCGACCCTATTCTCGCTGAGCTTGATGTCGCGCCCTTGGGCTGCATGTGCGGCCAGCGTCATGCGCAGCGCATCGGCGCCGAACTTGTCGATCAATTGGAGCGGGTCGATGATGTTGCCCTTCGACTTGGACATCTTCTGCCCTTTTTCGTCGCGCACCAGGGCATGGATGTAGACCGTGCGGAACGGCACATCCTTCATGAAATGGAGCCCCATCATCATCATGCGGGCGACCCAGAAGAAGATGATGTCGAAACCGGTCACCAGGACGTCGGTCGGGTAATACCGTTCGAGCTCGCGCGTCTTTTCCGGCCAGCCAAGTGTCGAGAACGGCCAGAGTGCGGATGAGAACCAGGTGTCGAGCACGTCGTCGTCGCGCTTGAGCGCCGTCTGCTTGCCGTAATGCTTTTCAGCCGCCTTGAGCGCCTCAGCCTCGGTCATCTCGACGAAGATATGGCCGTCGGGCCCATACCAGGCAGGAACCTGATGGCCCCACCAGATCTGACGCGACACGCACCACGGCTGGATGTTGCGCATCCATTCGAAATAGGTGTTCTCCCAATGCCTGGGCACGAACACGGTGCGTCCTTCCTCCACTGCCTTGATGGCAGGGATGGCGAGCTTCGCCGCGTCGACGAACCATTGATCGGTCAGCCACGGCTCGATGACCACACCGGACCGGTCGCCGTAAGGCACCGTCATCGGGTTGTCCTCGATCTTCTCGAGCAGGCCGAGGCTGTCCATCTCGGCCACGACCTTCTCGCGCGCGACAAAGCGGTCGAGCCCGCGATAGGCCTCCGGCACGTTATCGTTCAGCTTGGCATCGCGATCGAAGATGTTGATGCGGTCCAGGTTCTGGCGCTGGCCAACGGCGAAGTCGTTGAAGTCGTGCGCCGGCGTGATCTTCACCGCGCCCGATCCTTTTTCCGGATCGGAATATTCATCCGCCACGATCGGAATACGGCGACCGACGATCGGCAGGATCACATGCTTGCCGACGAGATCGGTATAACGCTCGTCGCTCGGATGCACCGCGACGCCGGTATCGCCCAGCATGGTTTCGGGTCGCGTCGTTGCCACCGTGATGAAAACGCCGTCGCGCCCCTCCACCGGATAGCGGAAGTACCATAGCTTGCCCACGGTCTCGCGCTGTTCGACCTCAAGGTCGGAGATCGCGGTGTGCAGCTTGGGGTCCCAGTTCACCAGGCGCTTGTCGCGATAGATCAGCCCTTCCTTGTAGAGCTGAACGAAGACGGTGCGCACGGCAGCCGACAGGCCCTCGTCCATGGTGAAGCGTTCACGCGACCAGTCGCACGACGCGCCGAGACGGCGGAGCTGGTTGACGATGGTGCCGCCCGACTCGGCCTTCCATTTCCAGACCGTCTCGATGAACTTCTCGCGCCCCAGATCATGGCGCGTCTTGCCCTGCGCCTCCAACTGGCGCTCGACAACCATCTGCGTCGCGATGCCCGCATGATCGGTGCCGGGCTGCCACAGCGCGTCGCGCCCCTGCATACGGCGATAACGGATCAGGATGTCCTGCAGCGTGTTGTTGAGCGCGTGGCCCATGTGCAGGCTGCCGGTCACGTTCGGCGGCGGGATGACGATCGTATAAGGCGCACCGTTGGACAGCGGATCGGCCGCGAACGCGCCGCTCTGTTCCCATTCGGCGTAGTGTTTCGCCTCGACGTCCTTAGGATTGAAAGTCTTATCCAGCATGGCTCAAATAAAAAAATGCGCGCCCTTCGGGGGCGCGCACCATATCAGGCGTGATATTCGGTTTAAAGGTCGAGCCGCTCCGCCCGGTTGACCATATGGTCGATTTCCTTTTTGACCAGGCGCTCGATCAGGTACGGCAGGTTCTGATCCAGCCATTCGCGCAGTAGCGGGCGCAGGATTTCGCGGATCAGCCCTTCGAGCGTCATCTCGCGGCTGCCGACGGCGATATCGCGCTTGTTCAGGAGCGCGCGGGCCAATTCCTGCAGCGAGTCGGTCGAATGTTGTTGTGTCGGAGCCGACAGGATCGGTGATCCCGCCCCCATATCGCGGAGCGGCTGCGCGATCATCTGCTGCGTCAGCTCCAAGATGTCCTCCACCATGGGGCGCGGCTCACGCCGCGGCGGCGGCACAGGCTCAGGTTCGTACTCGGGCTCGGGCTCCGGTTCAGGCTCCGGTTCGTCCTCGAAGGCAATCTCCGGCTCAGGCTCCGGTTCCGGCATGGGCTCAGGCTCCGGCGTGCGCATGTTGCGCATGACCTCGGCGAGATCGACCTGTTCCTCTTCCTCCTCTTCCATCACCGGTTCCGGCTCGGGTTCCGGTTCAGGCGGCGGCGGTGCAGCCTGGGCGGCCGGCGGAGGTGTAGCGGGTTTGGGCGCGGCCGGCGCGGATGCAGGAGCGGCCTCAGCCTGATCGTCTTCGGACAAAATGCGCCGGATCGACGCAAGAATGTCCTCCATCGAAGGCTCTTGTCCTTGAGCGTTCTGTTCGGCCATCTGTCGACTTTCGATCACAAATTACGAAACACCGGCTCCGCCGACAGCGAAACCGTCGAAAGAACATCGTTCGCCCCCATGAACATCGGAGAGAACGGCGCGGCCTGGTGATGCGAGGGCATGTTAACCGGCCCCCATTTGATTATTTGCCGTCCTTCGCGCCGCCGGGGGGTTCCGTGCCCCACCACTTGTTACGAACACGATCGTAGTAATCCATCGGATTGTAGATATTAACCGGCAGTTCCATACGCTGGGCGGTGAATTCGCCGACCGCTTCCTTCAACTGATACGCCGCGACCACTTCATCGCGGCGCGCACTGACCAGATTCACGCGCGCGTTGAGCAGTTCCTGCTCGGCGTCCAAAACGTCGAGGACGGTACGCGATCCGACGGCGGCTTCACGCTGCACGCCTTCGAGCGCGATCTCGGCCGCCGAGATCTGCGATTGGAACGATTCGATCTGGGCGCGCGCCGAATTCAGATTTTCCCAGGCTGCGCTGGCCGCCTGCACGGTGTCGCTGCGCACGTTGTCGAGATCGATGCGGCTCCTGCCTGCGAGAATCTTGGCCGAGCGCAAACGCGAATAGACCGCACCCTTTTCGTAGATCGGCACAGTCAGATCGACGCCGACGGTTCCGGTCGTCTGCTGGCTATCGTCGCTGGAATTTTCCCACAGGCGCGTGGCGGTGCCGAAGAGATCCACTGACGGCAGCAATTCACCGCCGACCACTTTCACGTTCTCCTGAAACGCCTGCTCGTTATATTGCGCCGACACGATATTGGGATGATTGACCCGTGCCGCGGCCAGCGTCGCATCAAGGCTCTTCGGCAGATCGACCGGCACCACCGGCGACTGCAAATTGCCCGCCGCCTCGCCGACGACATTGAGATAAGCGGCGCGCGAATTCTGCAACGTGCCTTCGGCAGCGATGCGCTGCGCAACGGCACCGGCGAGACGCGCCTCGGATTGGCTGACGTCGGTACGGGTGATTTCGCCGACGTTGAAGCGGTCGCGCGTCGCGCTCAACTGACGTGACAGAACCTGTTCGTTGTTGACGCGCAGATCGAGCAGAGCCTTGTCGCGCACGACGTTCATGAACACCGTGACGGCAGACAGCAGCGTATTCTGTTCCGTCGCGTCCAGCGTCGCCTTGGCGGCCAGCACACTGAATTCCGACTGGTTGACCGCCGCCACCGTCCGACCGCCGCGATAGAGCGGCTGAGTAAGTTCGACCCCGACCGAATGCGGCCAGCGGCGCTGATCACGCGGCTCGCGCGTGTTGAGATGCGAGAACTGCCGGCTGTAGTCGCCTTGAAGCGTGACGCTCGGGCGCCAATCCGACAGCGCCTGAGGCACACCTTCGATGGTGGACCGCAGCGTCTCACGCTGCGAGAGCAATTCGGGATTATTCGTGTAGGCGGCCGCAAGAGCGTCGCGCAGCGTCTGGGCGAAAGCGGGACCGGACGATAGCGAAATCGACGCCATCACCCCCGCAATGACAAAACCTGCTGCCTTGTTCTTGTACGATGTCATCGTTTCCCTCACCGGCGGCGCTGCTGAGACGTCCGACCCCAATGTCCCAGGTTCAGCGGAAAGATTCCAATAAACCTATGAATAAACCGCAAACAACCGCATTCACACGACGACAACTAACTCTGGTGTACAGTGAACTAGGTTACACTATATAAGGCGTTAACATGGGTCAAGTAACGATCGGTCTCTAACGGGCCGTTTTTGCAGGTTTTCTGCCGTTTAGAACACGAAACTCGGAGCGCGACGGAAGCCCGGCAACAGGGGCGTGCCGGCATCGAAAACGCTCCGCCGGGTGATCTGCCCCCCGATCCGGGTCAAAACAGTTCCTTTGCCGAATCCGCCCGCGCCCAGGATGATGCAGACGAGTCGGCCGCCTTCGCCCAGTTGATTCGTCAGAGCGTCCGGGATCTCCTCGACCCCGCCCTCGATCACGATGGCATCATAGGGGCCCTGCTTCGGGCAACCCTCCACCAGACGGGCCTCCATCACGCAGGCATTCAGCACGGGAAGCTCGCTGAACAGGCGATTCGCCTCGCGTGCGAAGTCCGGTTCTTCTTCCACGGCGACGACGGTTGCGGCGAGCCTGCCCAGCACGGCGCTGGAATATCCTGTGGCACAGCCTACATCGAGAACCACATCCGTCGGGCGGATATCGCAGGCCTGCAGCAGCGAGGCGAAGGCCAGCGGCTCCATAAGGCTGCGGCCATGGCCGAGCGGCACGGCCTCATCGACATAGGCGACCGAACGCAATTGAGCAGGAACGAACATTTCGCGCGGAACCTCATCCAGCGCGGCGATGATCGCGGGATCCACAACGCGGTTGGTGCGAATTTGGCTTTCGACCATGGCGTGACGTGCCGCTGCGTAATCCATCGTGCCCCTCGTAAGACTTAGACCGCGACACTCTTAGCATCGTTGCGCGGCGACTTCATCCGGTTTCGCGCACCGCCGTCATCGCGTTTTCGGGCGTTAAAAAAAACTCGCACAAGGTTGTCAAAAACCGTGTTTGTTAACCTTGACCCGCCGAAAAAGGGCGTCTACTTTCCGTCGCTTTCCGGGGGAGGCCCTGTACCAGCGGTGCCGATCCGGACGAGGGATGCGCTTTTCAGGCGCGGTGGCGGAGTGGCTACGCAGCGGCCTGCAAAGCCGTGTATACCGGTTCGATTCCGGTCCGCGCCTCCAGATTTATTCCGGCGTAGCTCAATGGTAGAGCATCGGACTGTTAATCCGAGGGTTGTAGGTTCGAGCCCTACCGCCGGAGCCAAAATCGAGGGGTTAGTCACCAAAAAGGTGCTAACCCCTCTTTTGTGTCGGCATTAAACTGCCCCCAGCGACGTTATTAAGAGAGACGACCGGTCTTCGGGTGTTCGCCGAGCCTTATGCTCATCAAGTCCCGCGGATCGAAAATAATTGGCATCGACCGATTGCACCTGCGTTACAAGGGCAATAAAAAGGGTCGGTCGGGTGTTTAATACGCAAACTATCTTTACTGCCAGGGACTTAGAAAATCAGGTCATGAGTGCTCTCCGCCTCACGCCAGCGATGTTATTCGTGTCGAGTGCCATCGCCCTCCTTCCCGTGATGTCCGCGTCCGCGCAGGAAGCACCGGAAGCCCCCAAAAGCCAAAATCAGGCGACCGGCCAGAACGATCAGGGCCAAAATCAGGCCCCAGCCGCACGCAAGCCGGCGCAAAAGCGCGCTCAAAATCAGAAGGCGCCCGGCAAACCGGAAGAGAAACCGGAAGAAGCCGCGCTACCGGCTACCAGTGCGGGATGCGGCTGGATCGGCAAGCGCGTGATCCATGCCCTGTTGCGCGACGATGCCGTCACCGCGCAAGATTTCGACCGCCTCTATCACACATTTACGTGTTCTCCCGAACATTTGCGCGCCTCATTCGATTGCACTGTCGCTGTCGGAGCACCGCCGACCGCAGCCGAGGCGCAGACGCGGGTCGATAGCTGCTGGACCGACCCTAAATTCGACACAAATGCGATGAAAATCGCGCCGGCGAACGAAACGCCGACAAGCAACGGGGCCCCAGCCGGCGCCGCAGCACAGCCCAAATCGGGCGCGGCCAAATCCGCTCCGCCCGCCTCGGGCAACTCCGGTGGGTCGACGCCTAATTATCCGGCTCCCAAGCCCAAATAATTCACGGGCGGGCCGTAACCCGAAGGCCAAAGACGAATGAAAAAAATTCTGGCCGCTGCTTTGATCGCCGCGGCCATGCATGCTGCGGGTTGGTTCATTGCGCGTGAAAGCGCGATGGCACCTTCAGTGCTCGATGCGATTTCGTCAGTGTCCTATTCCCTGGGCTCACCCAAGGACTCGAACCGCCAGCCGACCCAGGAAGACGTCGACCGCATCGACAAGGATATGGCGGCGATCTCCACAATTACCTCTGGCGTGCGCCTGTATCAGAGCACGGGCACCGCTGCGGCCGTGCCGCCGATCGCCGACAAATATGGCATGACCGTTGTCGCAGGGGCATGGATCGGCTCCGACGAGGTCCAGAACGAAGCCGAGATCAAGGCCGTCGTCGATCTCGCCAACCGCCATCCGAATATCCGCTCCGTCGTCGTCGGCAACGAAACCATCTTGCGTTATGAACGGAAGCCGGAAGAACTCATCGCCGCCATCCGCAAGGTGCGCCGCCGCGTCAATAAGCCCGTGTCCACCGGCGAAACCTGGGACATCTGGCTGAAGCATCCCGAGCTCGTGCGCGAGGTCGACTACATCGCCGCGCACATCTTGCCCTACTGGGAAGGCATCCCCGCCGAAGAGGTCGTTGAATATTCGCTCGGCCGCTACGAGGCGCTGAAGGCTGCGTATCCCGGCAAGCGGATCGTCGTCGCCGAATTCGGCTGGCCGTCTCAGGGCTACAATTTCCAGCGCGCCGAAACGGGTCAGGTACGCCAGGCGGAACTCATCCGCACCTTCGTGTCCGAAGCCGCCCGGCGTGGCATCACGGTCAACATCATCGAAGCCTTCGACCAGCCATGGAAGGTGGTTGAAGGCAGCGTCGGCGCCTATTGGGGCATGTTCGACGCCGACCGCAACCTGAAGTTCCCGCTCGAGGGCAAGGTCGAACGCAAGATGTTCTACCAGCGCCTCATCCTCGCGCTGACCTTTGGCGCGTTCATCAGCATCTTCGGCATGATTTGGATGAGGCCGACCTTCCCTCACGCTTTCGTTTTTGCGCTCTCGGCCAACTGCCTGTCGGCAGGCATCGCATTGGCGGCGCTCTATCCGTTCGAGAACTATCTGAACTTTGGATCGGCCTTCGCCTGGGTCATCGGCTTCATTCTGATGTTGCTGCTGACCGGAACGACGCTCGTGAAGATCCATGAGGTCGCCGAGGTGACGCTCGGCCATCGGCCCAAACGCCTGATTCGCAAGCCGGCCGAGATACCGCCCGGCTACACGCCGCCCAAGGTATCGATCCACATCCCAGCCTATCGCGAAAACCCCGATATGCTGAAGGAGACGTTGGACAGCATTGCGCGCCTCGATTATCCGGATTTCGAGGCGCTCGTGATCGTCAACAACACGCCCGAGGAAGCCTATTGGCAGCCGGTCGAGGCGCATTGCCGCGCCCTCGGCCCGCGCTTCAAATTCGTCTTCCTGCCGCAGGTCGCAGGCTTCAAGGCGGGCGCACTCAACGCCGCGCTTCCCCACATGGCCGAGGACGCCGAGATCATCGCACTGCTCGACGCCGACTACGTCGTCGATCCGAACTGGCTGAAGGATCTGGTGCCGTTGTTCGCCAATCCGAAGATCGGCATGGTGCAGGCACCGCAGGATCACCGCGACGGCGAGGATTCTCTCTTCAAGTCGGTGATGAACAGCGAATATGCCGGCTTCTTCGATATCGGCATGGTGCAGCGCAATGAGACCAACGCGGTCATCGCGCACGGCACGATGCTGCTCCTGCGCCGCTCCGCGTTCGAGGAAGTTGGCGCCTGGCACACCGATACCATCACCGAGGATACCGAGCTGGGCTTGCGCCTGTTCGAGGCGGGCTACGAGGCGCAGTACACCAACCGCCGTTACGGTTGGGGCATGCTGCCCGATACCTTCCGCGCCTATAAGACGCAGCGTCATCGCTGGGCGTTCGGTGCCATGCAGATCATCCGCAAGCATTGGCGCCATATGCTGCCCAAGTCTCAGACGCTGACGAAGCATCAGAAGATCCAGTTCATCACCGGCTGGAGCTATTGGCTGTCGGATTCGTTCGGCGTGCTTGCGGCGTTCCTGAACCTGATCTGGGTGCCGATGATCCTGTTCGTCGGCGTGCTGATCCCGATGCTGCCGTTCACGGTGCCGATCCTCGTCGCCTTCGCGGTGAACCTGCTGCACTGCCTGACGCTTTATGGCGTGCGCGTACGCATTCCGGCCGGGCGGATCATCGGCGCGGCACTGGCCGCCATGAGCCTGCAGGCGACCGTTGCGAAGGCGGTGGCCGAAGGCCTGTTCGGCAAGCGGCTCGGCTTCAATCGCACGGACAAGGGCAACAAGCCGAGTGCGACCGCGGTGAAGGTCAAATCGACCCTACCCCATCCCGCGCGCACGGAGACGATCTTTGGCGCGCTGCTGTTCATCAGCGCGTCCGTCCTGTGGGGCTACAACCACATCACCTTCAATACGCTGGAAGTGAACGTCTTCGCAGCGACCCTGGTGGTCCAGGGAATCGCGTTCATGTCCACGCCGATCGTGGCTGCACTGGAACACACTCGGCCCCTCTTCCGCTTCATCCGGCGCCGCAAGACGGCCTGAAGTTGCGCTAAAAAACGGGCTGTGAAACCGGCTCCCATGCGCCCCAAAAGTCGGGCTGATCACACCTATTTCACATCATAAATATGTATTGAATAGAGAATTTATACAAACTATGGTGTGATTAACTTTAAAATACATTTCCCATATGTTTTAAGGCGTTCCCGTGATGGATCACGCATCCCCGGCGGATCTCGCTTCCCTCAGTGCAGCAGATGCAGCACGCCTCGATGAAAAAGAAGCAGCTGCTCTCGCGTTGCTGAGCGAGATCGCGCGCGATTTCTCCCCCGCTTCTTTTGCGACCAGCCTCGGCGCCGAAGACCAAGTCATCACCGATCTGATCGCACGCGCGAAGGCCGAGATCGAACTCTTCACCCTTGATACCGGCCGCCTGCCCGAAGAGACCCATCGCCTCATCCAGGAGGTGCGTCTGCATTACGGCATCGCGATCCGCGCCTACGCACCCGAACGCGCGGATGTCGAGAATTACATCGTCCAGCACGGCCCGAATGCCTTCTACGACTCGATTGAGCTGCGCAAGGAATGCTGCCGTATCCGCAAGGTCGTTCCGCTGGGCCGTGCGCTCACCGGTAAGCGTGCCTGGATCACGGGGCTGCGCCGCGAACAATCGGTGACGCGCGCCGATCTCAGCGTGCGCGAATGGGATGCGGACCACAAGCTCGAAAAGTTCAATCCGCTGATCGATTGGACGACCGACGACGTGTGGAACTACATCCGCCGCTACAACGTCCCCTACAACGCGCTGCACGATCAGGGTTATCCCAGCCTCGGCTGTGCGCCCTGCACGCGCGCGATTACCGTCGGTGAGGATATCCGGGCCGGCCGATGGTGGTGGGAAAATCCCGAAACCAAGGAATGTGGACTGCACTTCGATCCCGCCAAAGCCCATCGCGCGCTAGGACAGAAATGAACGCCGTATCTCAAATCTCCTCAGATCTCGCCTTCCGGTCCATCGAAAGCGAAGCAATCCATATCCTGCGCGAGACGGCTGCCGAGTTCCGCAATCCGGCGCTGCTGTTCTCCGGCGGCAAGGATTCGGCCGTGATCGTGCATCTGGCGTTCAAGGCGTTCTGGCCCTCGCCGATTCCCTTCACGCTGCTGCACATCGACACCGAACATAATTTTCCGGAAGTCATTCAGTTCCGCGACGACACCGCCAAACGCTACGGCGCCAAGCTCGTCGTGCGCAGCGTCGGCGATTCCATCACGCGCGGCACCGTGGTGCTGGGACGCGAGGATGAAAGCCGCAATCCCCACCAGGCGGTCACCCTGCTCGAAGCCATCGATGAACTGAAGCTCGACGCCTGCATCGGCGGCGCGCGACGCGACGAGGAAAAGGCCCGCGCCAAAGAACGCGTATTTTCGGTGCGCAACGAATTCGGCCAGTGGGAACCGCGCAGCCAACGCCCCGAATTGTGGGACCTTTACAATCCGCGCCTCGCCAAGGGCGAGAACATGCGGGTCTTCCCGATCAGCAATTGGACGGAAGCCGACGTGTGGCGCTACATCGCGGCCGAGAACATCCATCTTCCGTCGCTCTATTTTGCCCATGAACGCGAAGTGGTCGAACGTTCCGGCGTGCTCGTCCCCATCACCGACCTCACGCCGATCCTGCCACGCGAGAAATCCGAGATGCGCACGGTGCGCTTCCGCACCGTCGGCGACATCACGTGCACCTGCCCGGTCGCTTCGACCGCGCGGACCATGGACGAGATTCTGGAAGAAGTGATTTCGGCGCGCGTCTCCGAGCGCGGCGCGACCCGCATGGACGATCAGGCGAGCGATTCGGCCATGGAAGAACGCAAGCGGGCGGGCTATTTCTGATGAACGACAATCATATCGTGAAGGCGCCCCTGCGCGTCACCACTGCGGGCAGCGTCGACGACGGCAAGAGCACCCTGATCGGGCGCCTGCTGTGGGACCTGGACGCCGTTCCCATCGATCAGCGGACGAAACTCGAACGCGATATGGAGCGCAAGGGTCGCACCATTCCCGACTTCGCGCTGCTGACCGACGGTCTGCTGGCCGAGCGTGAGCAAGGCATTACCGTCGACGTGGCATATCGTTATTTCGCGAGCCCGAAGCGCAAATACATCGTCGCCGACGTGCCGGGTCACGAACAATATACCCGCAACATGGCGACCGGCGCATCGCGTGCCGATGCGGCCGTTACTCTGATCGACGCGCGGCGCGGCGTTACCGTGCAGACCCGGCGCCATCTGTGCATTTCGGCACTGCTCAATGTGCGTACGCAGATCATTGCGGTGAACAAGATGGACCTGATCGGCCACGATCTGCGCCGCTTCACCACCATCCGCAACGAGATCGCCGATTTCTCGCAGCGGCTTGGCCGCCCGATCCCAGTGACCGTTCCGATCTCCGCACTCGCGGGCGAAAACGTGGTGACCAAATCGGCAGAGATGTCGTGGTACGACGGCCCACCGCTCCTCGATCTACTCGATGCCGCGCCCGGCGAATCCTTCCGCACCGAACTGCCGCTACGCATGCCGGTCCAAGGCGTCAACCGTCCGCAGACCAAGGAGCATCACGATTTCCGCGGCTATATGGGCCGCATCGAAACGGGCTCCATCGAGGTCGGCCAAGAGATTTCCGTCTATCCCAACGGCCTTACGACCACGGTGACCGGCATCTATATCGGCAGCACGCCGACGCAGCGTGCCGAGGCACCCGCCTCGGTCTGCATCACGGTGGCGGATGAACTGGACGTCAGCCGCGGTGATCTGATCGCCGATCCTACCCATTCGCCACAGGTTGCACGCAGGCTCGCCGCCGATCTCGTCTGGCTCGACCGCGCCGCGCTCGATATGCGTCGGCCTTACCTGATCAAGCACGGCGCCCGCACCCATCAGGCGAAGATCGAGTCGCTGGATCATCTGCTCGACATCACCACGCTGTCGCAGATCGATGCGGAAGGGAAACTCGCGACCAACGAGATCGGCCGGGTGACGCTGCGCATCGGCACCGACGTGCCGTTCGACCTCTATGAGGACAATCGCGCGACCGGCGCTTTCGTCGTCCTCGATCCGGCGACCAACGCGACGCTCGCCGGCGGCATCATCCGCGGGATCGCGGCGGCCTAGCAAATAACGCCATCATTCCCGCACTGCGGCGCCCAAGCGCGCGTGGTGTGGGAGTGACGCGTTGGAATCTACCGTAATATCCGGAACAGGTTGTTGAAGTTGTCGGTCCACACGCCGAGGTTCGGGATTTCCTCGACCGGGCTGACGCCCGAACTGATACGGGGATCGGCCAGCACCGCAGGATCGCGCGTCACCAGCACGAACTCCGAATCGTAATGGATGCCATCGGTCGGCTCGTCGCTGATATAGGTCGACGCGAGCCCATATTCCTCGGCGATGCGCTGGATCGGCGGCGTCAGGTTCAGGTAGCGATTGGTGACGTTGAAGACGATGACGCCATCGGGCGCCAAGTGCTTCAGATACACTTCCATCGCCTCGGCACTCATCAGATGCATGGGCACCGAATCGCTTGAGAAGGCATCGATGAGCATGACGTCGAAGCCATGGCTATCCTCGCGTTCCAGGCTCAAGCGGGCATCGCCCATGGCGACCGAGATGTCCGCCTTTGAATCCTTAAGATACGAAAATTCGTTCTCGGCCACCCAGACCATCTGCGGATTGATCTCGTAGAAGCGGTATTCGTCGCCTTCCTTGCCGAAGGCCGCCATGGTCCCTGCACCGAGACCGATGATGGCAACCTTGCGCGGCCCGTCGCGTTTCACATCCATCACGCGGCCGACGCCGGAATTGACGCCGTAATAGGTCACCGGGCGCGAACGCCACGGCTCCTCCAAATATTGCTCGCCGTGAATAATAACGCCGTCGATCAGCACGCGCGAAGCCGAGCCGGTTGCCTGGTCCGGCGGGGTATCGTGCGTCTGCAGCGTCGCGTAGAAATTGCGCATCAGCACACGGCTGCTGGAAACCTCGGCACCGACCTGCAGGACAAAAAACGCGGCACACGCGATGGCGACGCCCGCTGCGGCCCCCATGACGATGGAGCCTTCATCCCGCAGCAGATAGATCGCGGATGCGGCGAGGACGATGTAGCCGAGGCCGGTCTCGAAATTGTCGGGAAAGATGTAGGGAGCAATCAGGCCGACGAACAATCCGCCGAGTGCGCCGCCCAATGCGACCATCAGGTAGAAGCGCGTCAGGTACTTCGGTGCCGGCCGGTCGGCGGCCAATTCGCCGTGCGCGAACATGCACAACACGAACATGCCCACGACATACAGCGGCAACAGGATGCGCACGTTGTAAGTGATGGCGTTGGCCTGCAGCCCCCAGGCACAGGCGACCAGGAACGCCGCGGTCAACGGCAGGAACAGCCAGCGGCGATACCAGATATCGCTGTCGAAGCAGAGCACGAAGGTCAGCAGATACAGCGACAGCGGCAGAATCCACAACAGGGGGATCGACGCGATATCGCGCGTGATGTGGTTGGTGGTCGCCAGCAGCAGCAGCGATCCCAGCGCCGCCAGCAGCCCCCATCTCGCCATGCGGCCGAGGCTGGGTGCCGCCTCGTTCGCTTCGTCCGTCTCGACCGGCCTCACCGCCTGCGGAAGCGCCGGGTTCTCAACCACCGCGCCGTACAGGCTGTAGAACGCAGCGCCGGCGCAGCTCAACACGAACAGGACGTAACCTGCCGACCAGATCCAGACCTGCACCTCCATGGTGATCCAGGGCTCGATCGCGAACGGATAAGCCACAAGCCCCAGGAGGGAGGCAAGGTTCGAAAGCGCAAACAGACGATAGACACGCCGCTCGGCGAAACTGCGCGCGAACCACGCCTGCACCATCGGCCCGGTGGACGACAGCAGGAAGAACGGCAGGCCGATGGTCGCGAGCAGCAGCCCGATGATCTGCAGGCTAGGATTCTCCTCGCCGGTCGGTTTCCACGCGCTGTCCGCCATCACGGGCAGGAAGACGAGCGAAGCCAGAAGCAGGACGATATGCACGACAGCCTGAACGCGCCGCCCCAGGAGGCGCGTCGTCGCATCACTATAGGCATACCCGGCCAGCAGCGTGATCTGGAAGAACACCAGCGCCGTCGTCCAGACCGAGGCCGAGCCCCCGAACCACGGGAGAATCTGCTTCGCGATGATCGGCTGGATCAGGAACAGCAGGAACGCGCTGACGAAGATCGTAGGGGCGTAGAACAACATGAGCGACATCATGCCCGGGTGGGATGCGCCCTAGCAAGCCGCCCTGCCGGGCCGGATTCCTGGATTTTCGTCAGCCCCCATCCAGGCAACTCTACCAAGGACGGAAAGCCGTCCCTTTCGCCGCCGCAGGCGCGATGCTAAAGGCGGTGGACGTAACAAAGGGGGCTTCCACATGGCAACGTTCGTACTCATCCACGGCGCATGGCATGGCGGCTGGTGCTGGCCGCGCGTCGCCGATCCTCTGCGAAAATTGGGCCACCGCGTGTTCACCCCGACGCTGACCGGCCTCGGCGAGCGTGCGCACCTCCTCGATCCGCAGGTCAACCTGATCACCCACGTGCGCGACGTGGTCGGCGTGATCGAGGCGGAGGAATTGGAAAAGATCGTGCTGTGCGGCCACAGCTACGGCGGCATGGTCATTACCGGCGTGGCCGATGCCGTACGCCACCGCATCGATTCCATGGTCTATCTCGACGCCTTCCTGCCCGAGCCCGGCCATTCGCTGATCGACTGCCTGCCGCCGGAACGCCAGCGCATGATCCGCGAGAATACCGCCGCAAGCGGCTGGATGACCGAATCGCCGCCCGCCACTGCGTGGAAGGTGCGCGCACCCGACGATCGATCCTGGGTCGACCGCCGCACCACGCCGCATCCGGCCGCCGCCATGACCCAGCCGCTCAATCACAGCCGTCCGTGGATGAGCGTGCGCAAAGCCATCTACGTGCGCGCCGAAGGTTACGACCCCTCGCCCTTCGGGCCCATCGCGGAACGCCTCAAGGGCGACCCTCGCTGGCAGATGCTGGGCGTACCCTGCGGCCACGACGTGATGGTCGATGAGCCGGATCGCCTGGTCGAGATCCTGATCGAAGCGTCCAAATAGCGCTAGATAACCTTGTCGCTTTTCAGTTCCGCGATCTTTGCCGCATCGAGCCCGAGCACGCGGCTCAGCACATCCTCGTTATGTTCGCCCAGCATCGGCGGCGGCAGTTCGTAGGCCACGACGCTTTCCGAGAACTTGATCGGCAGCGCCACCGCGGGGATCGGTCCGGCGGCGGTATGGTCCAGCGTCACCTTCATGCCGCGATGGATCACCTGCGGCTCCTCGAACACCTTGTCGATGGTATTGACCGCGCCGCACGGCACGCCTGCACGCGGCAGTTCGGCCAGCCAATGGGCGGAGGGCTTTCCGGCGGTCGCGACCTCGAGCGCTTCGGCCAACGCGATGCGGTTGGCGACACGCGCGGGATTGGTCGCGAAACGCTGATCCCCGATCAGGCCGGGTAATCCCAGGAAATTGCACAAGCGGCCGAACTGCAGATCGTTGCCGACCGCGAGGATGACGTAGCCGTCGCTCGTCTTGAACGGCTGGTAAGGCGCAAGGTTCGGATGCCACGATCCGGTACGCGTCGGCACCTCGCCGCCCACGAAATAATTCTGCGCCTGATTGGCAAGCCAGCCTACCTGCGTGTCCAGCAAAGCCATGTCGAGGCGCTGGCCGCGCCCAGTGGCGTCGCGATGGCGCAACGCCGCGAGAATGCCGATCACCGAATACATGCCGGTGGTGAGATCGGCGACCGCGAGGCCGGCGCGCTGCGGCCCGGCGCCGGGTTCGTTGTCGGCCACGCCCGTGATGCTCATGAACCCGCCCATGCCCTGGGCGAGGTAGTCGTAGCCCGGCTCGTTGGCGCGCGGCCCGGTCTGGCCGAAGCCGGTGATCGAGCAATAGATGATGCGGGGATTGATCGTGGCAATGTCTTCGTAGCCGAGGCCTTTGGCCGCGAGATCGCCGACCTTGTAATTCTCGATCAGGACGTCGCTCTTGCGCGCGAGATCGCGCACCAGATCGCGCCCCGCCTCCTTGGTGATATCGACCGTGACCGAGTGCTTGCCGCGGTTGGCCGACAGGAAATAAGCCGACTCACGCGTTTCCTTGCCTGCTTTGTCCTTGAGGAAGGGTGGGCCCCATTCGCGCGTGTCGTCGCCCTTCAACGGGCGCTCGATCTTGATCACCTCGGCGCCCAGGTCGGCCAGGATCTGGCCGCACCACGGACCGGCCAGCACGCGCGACAGGTCGAGGACGCGGATACCCCGAAGCGGAGATGACGGCGAAGAAGCCATCAGCCGGTCTTGTCCAGGCGCTTGCCAGCGATCTCGACCGGCTTCGCGTCGATCAGGATGAAGGCGATGATGCAGGGCTCCGTACTATTGTTGATCCAATTGTGGATCGTGCCGCGCTGCACCAGCACGTCGCCCGTCTTCAGATGCACCACGAAGCCGTCGTCCATTTCCATGTCGATCTCGCCGGACATGACGATGGCGTAATCGATCGTGTCGGTGCGGTGCATGCGGGGCGATACGCCCGGATCGAACTTATTGATGCGCAGGATGGTGCCGTTTGGAAGCCCCGTCTGCACCTCGCGCGCGCCGTCGTCGGCGGTGCCGTCGTTGTTGACCGGGAATCCCTCGGTCGTCCAGACCACGCAGCCGGTCTGGCCGGGACGGCGCGACATGGCGGTATTGGAAATCTCGTCGAACAGCACGATGGCCTTGCCGTTCTCGTCGTGGCCGGTGACCACGCGGCGGATCGGGTATTGCATCGATATCCTCCCTACTGACAGTCGCTACTTAAAATATCGAAGGCCATGGTATAGCGGCCCATCCGGTTACGCACCTCCTCCGCGTCGGCCGGATCGCGCAAGCATATGATGGCGCGTGTCCCCGTCTTGGCGTCCTCCATGACGGTGACGTCGCGGGCGAGATCGCCGAGCGCGGCGGCGAAGGCGCGCCGCGCCGCATCGAAACGCAGCGGCGGCTTGTAGATTTTTCCGATCGTGGTGAGCGGCAATGCATCCAGAATGGTGACGTCCACGGGTGCCGCAGCGCGCTCGGGGATATGCGCCTTGGCGAATTCCCTGATCGCGTCGGCCTCGGCCGTGGCGCCGGGTTTGAGCTGCACATAACCCACCGGCAATTCGCCCGCGTAGGCGTCGGGTCTACCGACGGCGGCCGCAAGCGCGACGGCCGGGTGGGCGGCGAGCGTTTCCTCGATCACACGTGAATCGATGTTGTGGCCGCCGCGGATGATCACGTCCTTCAGCCGCCCAGTGATCCAGAGATAGCCATCGGCGTCGATGCGGCCGAGATCGCCGCTCACCAGCCAATTGCCATCCACGAACAGCTTTGCGTTATCGGCTGGATCGACGTAGCCGGGGATAACGCCCGGCCCCTTGAGCACGATGGCGCCGATCTCATCGGTTGCACAGTCGCGTACGTACCTACCCTCGCCATCCAACAAAACGGTTCGGAAGCGCGAATGGGCATAGGGCAGCCCACACGAGCCGTATTTCGGATCGCCGTCGCGCGGCGGACAGGAAATCAGGCAGGTGAATTCCGTCGCGCCATAGGTCGAAAGCGGCCGGATGCCGAAGGTCGCCTCGACACGCTTGGCGACCTCGACCGGCAGCGGCGCGGAGCCGGTTCCCATATAGGGGCGCAGTTTCGGGCGTGGCCCAGAAAAGGAACTTGGTCCGGCGTTATTGACCAGCGTCGCCAGCACGGTCGGCACGCCGTTGAGTACGGTGACACCGTAGCGTTCGGCGAGCTTCCAGTAATTGGCGATGACCGCGCGGTTCCGGAATCCCATCGGCGTCAGGATCACGCTGGTCGTGCCGATGCCATAGGTCGAAAATACATCCAGGATCACGCCGCCCGTGTGATAGAGCGGCCCGCCCGCAAACACCGTATCAGTGTGCGACAAACCCTTGGCGATGGCGTTGGCCCAGCAATGATAGGTGATGCCGCGATGCAGCAGCCGCGCGAGCTTCGGCTTGCCGGTCGTGCCACCGGTATGGAGGTACAACGCCGTCTCGTCAGGATCGATGACGCGCTCGAACGCCAACGCGTCACCCTGTTGGCGACTCATGAGTTTATTGAAGCAGCGCAGCCGCAACACCTTCGGCTTCCTGGCGAGGCGCGGCAGAACGGCCTGGACCTTGTCCCAGATTTCGAAACCCGGCGTCGGGCCCATGGTCACCAGGACCTTGGCGTCGATGGAATTCAGGATATGGACGATATGCTCGGGCTCCAGCATCCAATTCACCGGCGCCACCGCACCCGCGACCGTGCCACCCAGGATCGTATAGATCGTCTCCGGCAGATTGGGCAGCAAATAGGCGACGGTATCGCCCGGCCCAACGCCCATCTGATGAAACAGGTTCGCGGCCTGGATCATGCGTTGTCCAAGCTCGGCGTAACCGACCCTGAGCGGGGTTTCCTCGGCGTTGCCTTCGGTCAGGAAATGGAACGCGGGCTTATCGGCGAAATCGCGCGCACTCGCGGCGATCAGATCGCGCGTCGTCCAAACGTCGATAGCCTCGGCGAGCGGCGTGCGCTCGATCGCCTCGATATCGGCCATCGAACGGATGGGCGGATGGGAATCGAACCGCATGGATTATTCGCCAAACTTATTCGGCCGGGCGCGCCGCAGGCTCGACCGGCGCTTGTTCCGCGCGCTTGCGGGCGCGTTCAGCTTTCTTGTCGGCTTGGCGCTCGCTCCAGGTGATGTAGGTCGCCGATGCGAAGATCACCGCCGCGCCGAGCCAGGTGGTGAGCTGCGGCACTTCCGCGAAAAAGGCATAACCGATCAAGGATGCCCAAAACATCTTGGTGAAATCGAACGCTGAAATGAGGCTCGCATCCGCGAGCTTCAAAGCCTGTGCGAACAACAGATGCCCGAGCGTGCCGAAGATGCCGACACCGACCAGCCAGCCCAATTGCTCCCATGTCGGCCAGGTCCAGACAAAGGCCGCGAAGAGGAGCGTGATGCCCGCATTGAACAACACGCCGTAGATGGTGATGGTGAGGCTCGATTCCGTGCGCGACAGGACCTTGATGTCGATGACCGCCACGGCCCAGATCGCCGCCGACAGCAGCACAAGGATCGCACCGAAGCCGATGATCTCGCGCCCCGGCTGGAGGATGATCAAGGCGCCCGCGAAACCGACGATCAGGCTCAGCGTGCGCGCCACGCCCAACCGTTCACGCAAGAAAAGCACCGCACCGATGGTGACGAACAGCGGGATGGTGAAATTGAGCGCCGTCACCTCGACCAGCGGCATGTAGGCCAGCCCCAGGAAGAACAGGCACATGGAAATACCGTTGCAGATACTGCGCACGCCGAGCAGGCTGAGCTTTTCGGTCTTGAGCGGCCCGGTGCCGACGCGCATCAGCACCGGAATGAACATCAGAAAGCCGAAGAAATTGCGGAAAAATGCGATCTCGAAGGCGTGCACCTCGCCGGAGCCCGCAAGGTGGCGCACGATGCCCGACATGGCGGAAAACGTGACGGCGGAGGCCAGCATGAACAGGATGCCTTTGAGGCTTTGGGAGAAACCCTGTTCGGCACTGCTCACGATCAACGCCTTTCCTGTTGGGGTTTAAGTCCCCGAACTAAACCCCTTGGCCTGTCATCAGGGCTTTCTTGAGCTCACTCTTCTGGACCTTGCCGGTCGCGGTCTCGGGTAACGCATCGAAGAACGCCACCGCCTTGGGCCGTTTATAGGGTGCCAGGCGCGAACGGCAGTATTCGAGAATATCGGCTTCCGTGCAATCACGCTTGCGGACCACACAGGCGACGACCTTTTCGCCCCAGTCCGGATCTGGAATGCCGATGACGGCGGCATGGGCGACATGCTCGCTCGCCATCAGCACGGGTTCGATCTCGGCCGGATAGACGTTCACGCCGCCGGTCTTGATCATATCGGCCATGCGGCCCGCGAGGGTCAGGAACCCGTCCGCATCGCGCTTCAACAGATCGCCGGTCATGAGCCAGCCGTCGCGGAACGCCTTCCTGCTTTCCTCCGGCCGGTTCCAATAGCCTTTGAACACGCACGGTGCCTTGACCGCCATCATGCCGATCTCGCCATCAGGCACGCGTTTCATGTTGTCATCGAGCGCGGCCACCGTGCACAAGCGCGCCTCGCGGCCCAGCGATTCCAAAAGATGCATCTTGGACGGATCAGCGAGCGCCATGTCGCAATCGTCGGGCAACAGGTACGTTACCCGCCCGCCCGCTTCGGTCGCGCCGAACCCGGTATAGAAGCGGCCCTTGAAGGTGGGATTTTGGCGCAGCCGCAACAGTCCGTCGCGCGTTTCCCCGCCCGTCGATCCCGTACCGCTGAACAGCCGGAGCGCGGACAGATCGAACGCATTGAGATCGGGATGCGAGGTCACGCGCTTGAAGATGGTGAAGCTCGCATGCCCGATGGTGATCTTCTCGCGCACATAGGTTTCGAGCACCGCGGTCGCATCGAACTTGCGCAGCATGACGATAGGATGGCCTGCGAAAACGTGCATGGAGACAAGCGAGAGCCCGATGCCGGCAGCCAGCGGTGACGCGATGGCGAACCTGTCGGTCGGGAAATGCGGCACCTCGAACAGGTTGCCGACATTGGCGGCCAGCAGCTGACGATGAGTGCGCAGGCAACCCTTGGGTTCGCCCGTCGTGCCGCTGGTGTATTTGACCGTAAGGTCATGGTCGGGCGCGAGATCGACTTCAGGTTCGTCGTCGGACGCCGCGCGCGTCAGCGTTTCGTAGTCCAGTCCGAACGGATGGCCCGCGCCGAACCCGATCACCTCGGAAACGCCCGGCATTTCGGAGGCGGCATCCTGCACGGCCGCTGCAGCCGACGCCTGGCAGATCACTAGCCGCGCACCCAGATCGCGCGCTACATAAGCGATCTCGCGCCCCACCGAACTGGTCATGACCGGCGCACCGACAATGCCGAGCTTCGCAAGGCCATAGAAGACCTCGAGAAACTCGACGCTGTTGTCCATGACGTAGACGACGCGGTCACCGGTCCTCAGACCGAGTTTGGTCAGCGCGTTGGCGAGCCGGTTGGCACCGGCATTGAGCTCACGCCAATTGAGCCGCCGCTCCTCGAAGACCAGGGCGGGCTTTTCAGGCGCGTTGCGTGCGTTAAAGGCGAGCGCGTCGCCGATCAGCATGTTATTCCGCTGCCTTGGCCGGCGTCTTCACGTGACTGCCGGCGAGGCGCTTGGCGACCTCCTCGGAATTGCCCGGCGGCAACATCTCGAAAATGCTTTCGATGGTCGTGTAATCCATGTATCCGATGCGCGACAGCGGGCGCAGCTTGAGCACGTCGAGGCGGCCATTCTCGGTCAGCACGCTATCGTCGATATGCACGCCGACCACTTGGCCGATCACCACATCCATCGATTCCGACGGCGGGCTGCCCGGCAGACGGATCGTCATGTGGTACTTGCACTCGATATGCACCTTGGATTCGGCCACGCGCGGCGGCTTCACCAGTTGCGACGGCGCCTTGGTGAGACCGGAGGCGACGAATTCATCGAGATCGGGTTCGGAACGTGCGGACGACAGGTTCACTGCTTCGCGCAGATCATACGTCGCCATATTGCAGACGAACTCGCCGGTCGCCTCGGCGTTGGTCACCGAGTCCTTGCGGCGCGGATGATGCGTCTGGTTCGCGCCGAACATGACGAAGGGCGGACGCGTCGTCAGCATCTGGAACTGGCTGAAGGGTGCCAGGTTCGGAACGCCGTCCACCGACAGGGTCGAGATCCAGCCGATGGGACGCGGCACCACGCATGACTTAAACGGATCGTAGGGCAGATTGTGGGGCGTGCGCCCGGGCTCGTAGAACATAAGACTCCCTTCCGCGCCGTCGCGGAGGACGGCTTATTTCTTACTTTCCGCGACCAGCATATCGCGTAATTCCCGTTTGACTACCTTGCCGATCTGGTTTTCCGGCAGAGCGTCCAGCAGCTTCACTTGCTTGGGACGCTTGTAGGGCGCCAACCGGTCGCGCGAGAAATCGATGAGCTCGGCCTCGTTGACGCTTTCGCCCGGCTTCGCCACCACGCAGGCGACGACCATTTCGCCCCAATCGGGGTGCGGTACGCCGATGACGGCCACTTCCTTCACCTTGGGGTGAGAGCGGAACACCGGCTCGATCTCGGCCGGATAGACGTTCATGCCGCCGGTGCGCACCACGTCGCGCGAACGCCCCGACAGATAGATGAAACCTTCGTGATCCTTCTTCAACAGATCGCCGGTCATGAACCAGCCGTCACGGAAGACCTCCTTGGTCTCCTCCGGCCTGTTCCAGTAACCCTTGAAGACCTGCGGCGCCTTGACCGCCATCAGACCGATCTCGCCTGCCGGCACCGGCTTCATGTCCTCGTCCATCGCCTCGATGCGGCAAAGGCGCGCAGCGCGGCCGACCGATTCGACGATCTCGCGCCGCCCGCCCGGCGCGAAGGCCGAGTCGATCTCGTTGGGCAGCAGATAGGTGATGCGTCCGCCCGCTTCGGTCGAGGCATAGGCGCAGAAGAACTGGCCCTTCCAGGTCGGATTGGCCCGCAGGTTGCTCATGCCGGTGTTGTTGCCGCCGACCGGCGAGGAGCCCGAATAATAACGCACGCTGGAGAGATCGTATTTGAGCAGGTCCGGATGACCGGTGAAGCGCGTGAAGGTCGATTGGCTGGCATGCACGATGGACAGTTTCTCGCGCTCGATCGCTTCCAATAGCCAAGTCGCGTCGAACTTCGGCAGCATGATGATGGTCGCGCCGCCCAACACATAGAGCGACAGCATGGAAAGGTTCGCGCCCGCCGCCATGGGCCCGGCGATGCAGGCCACGTCGCCGTCGATGAACGGCGTGTGGAACAGATTGATGATGCCGCACGACAGAATCTGACGATGCGTCTTCACGCAGCCCTTGGGCGTGCCGGTCGTGCCGCTGGTGTATTTGACGGTGAGGTCGGCATCCGGATCGTGCAGGATGTCCGGCTCCCCGGCCGAAGCATCGCGCGTGATCTTGGCGTAATCGAGCGCAAAGGTGTGATCGCCGATGCCGACGACGCCTTCCAGCGTTTTGCGGGCACCCGCGATCTCGTTGATGGTGTTTTTCGCCGTCTGCCCGACGATGACGAACTTCGCACCCAGGTCGTCGATGACGTGAGCGATCTCGCTGCCGACCTGGTTGGGCATGACCGGCGCGCCGATGGCGCCGATCTTGGACAGCCCGAAGAAGATCTCGACGAATTCGACGCCGTTCTCGAGCGGATAGACGACGCGGTCGCCCTGGCGCACACCGAGCTTCAGCATGGCGTTAGCGGCGCGGTTGGCGCCGTCATTCAACTCGCGCCATGTATAGCGCCGGTCGCCGAAGATCAGCGCCGTGCGGTCCGGTTGGAGACGGACGTTTTGAGCGAGACTATCGCCAACCAGCATTTTTTCCTGCCTCTAGCTGCGGCCCGGAATTTCTCTGCGATGCCCATCCTCGCATCGCGAGGACGCAATGACGTCGCTTTGCACACCGGGCCGCTTTGTTCCGAAATTTACGCTCCGACGGTAACGCGGCGCTTCTTGAGACGGCCGTCGCGGTCGACCTGGGTGCGCAGCACGTGCAGTTCCCAATCGCTCGGTTCGGTCGTCTGCGGCACATCGCCCTCGATCACCAGCTCGAAACCGGTGTTGTCAATGACGTCCTGCACCGTGTAGCCGGGATGGACCGAGACGAGACGCATGCGCCTGGTGTCCTCGGTGTAGTCGCACACGCAGATCGGCGACCAGCAATAGCCCGGACCATCGCGACCGTCGAGGGTCTCATGACGGCTGTTGCCGCCCTCCAGCCAGCCGGCGCCCGAACGATACGCGACCTTTTCGACGAAGATGCGCTTGGAATGATGTTCGGTGTAGTTGGAGGTCGGGCCGGAACCGAGCCAGATGGTGCCAACCGTGCCGGGACCGCGCACCTTGAGCTGCGGATGCGGGCCGATACCGATCATGTTGGAATTGCCATGCATGTCGATCTGCATGCCGCCGAGACCCGCGATCGAGGCGAAGTTCATGCGACGGCCCTGCTTGCGGCCTTTAACGGCGTTATCCACCACATCCATCATGTAGCTTTTGCATTCCGCACCGGAATCGCAGCGCGGATCCCATGTGCCGATGGGCAGGCGGTTGAACTTGCCGTTGATCGAACCGGCGCCACCCGTGGTGAGCCACAGGTTCGGCGCGGTGGTGAGCTGGGCGAGACGGCCCGCCGCCAGCGGAATGACCGAGTTGGCGCCACCGCCGCCGCGCTTTTCTTCCTCACCCGACAGCGCACGCGCCATGCAGATGGTCATCAGCTCCGCCATGGAGTAGCGGTCGGTGCCGGGATATGCCTGTTGAGCAGCCATTGTTCGCGCGCTCCCTTAGTTGATGGCCAGCATGGTCTGAAGCTCGGTCAGGCGCTTCATGCCGCCCACCAGCTCCAGATATTCCCAATGGTCCTTCGGACCATAGACGTACT